>Ga0180434_10001095_pt1 | contig 39471 bp, 32 predicted proteins | sample SS_ome_7_FD_132453 | JGI IMG/M metagenome (GOLD analysis project Ga0180434, IMG submission 132453) | Hypersaline lake sediment archaeal communities from the Salton Sea, California, USA - SS_1_D_2 metaG | ecosystem: Environmental > Aquatic > Non-marine Saline and Alkaline > Hypersaline >... | reverse complement strand
CGGGTCGTAAACAACTGCACCCTCTCCCTGAACATGGCATAATACTGTCATGTTGGTATAATCTCCGGGAAGCAAATCGCATGAAGCATCACCGCAGTCGTACTGCCCGTTCCTGTCATTATCGAAGCAGTCGTAGCATGTAGTTTCCGCTCCAAACTGGCAAAGCGCATCTCCACCTGTGCAGTTAGCTCCTGCAACGGCTCCGTCGCAGTTCGCATCAGCGCAGTCAATGAAATAGTTCAGGTCTTCATCTATGTCGCTTGCACAGGGAAGAGTCCTTTCATATCCAGTATCATTCTCATCCCATGCGGAAGGCGCAGCATTCGTAATGTAAACGGGTATTCCTGTTACCAGTAGGTCGTATCCTTCATGGACCATGTAAATCGAAACGTCATACCAGTTTCCGGCGGTGTAGTTTCCGCTTAGGTTGACCCACATCACCATGTCTATATCTCCTGTGTATCCATCAGGGTCTTCAGCAATGTAGCTGGTTGCGGTCCTTGAAATATCCGGAAGCTCGTAGGAATCGGTGTATGTTCCATCAGCAACATATCCGTTGATATCCGCAATTGCATATGAAATCGGCTTTGTTGTAGCGTAGTTTCCTCCATCGAACCTTATCTTCAAAGTTCCTCCTTCGGGAATGTATCTGTTGTAATAATAAGTTATGTCATGCCCGCCGAAACTCTTGGTCTCCCAGCAAAGTCCGTTCTGGCATACGCCCTCGAACGGGTCTCCTGCCCATGTATGGTTTATGCACGTATATGGAATACCTCTGCAGTACCTGTCTGCGCAGTCGGTCTGCCCGTTGTTGTCATTGTCAATCGTATCATGGCAGTATCCTTCAAGGCCGAAACCGGTTGACATCGAAATAGAGAACGCAACGTCCCCTACATAATCGCAGTAATAAGTGTTGTTGAAATACCTTTTCGGGATTCCGAGGAAACATCTGCTTGCAAGGTATGCATCATCATTTACGGTATCAAATCTCGTCCAGGTATTTCCATGCACAAGAATAGTCTTGTTGAGTCTTGAGCCGTATGCAGAATCATTGTAGTATATGATTCCAAGAGGTCCTTCAAGAGAACAGTTCAGCACTTTCCATCTCTGCTGACTGTTGATTGAATCCGAAGATTGTATGGTGTAATTGAGCGCGTAGTCCGCATTGATGTAATTTGTGGGCATTGAACTGCTTACCGTGAATATCGTCCCGTTTGACTGCATTATATTGCACTTAAGAAGCGTTCCCGCAGTCGCATTCAGGCCGTAGAACCTTATCGGGAAAGTGTGGAGGTGGGTTCCGGGAAGGCCAACCGTATAAGGTTCGTAAACACCCTCGGGATACCTTATCCAGTCCCAGCTTCCGTTGAACGGCCTTGCAAGCCCGTAGGTTGAGAAATTGTTTACGGTGAAGGTAAGTGTATGGTTAACGGGGTCATAGAGTTTATTCATGCATTTTGAAGGACCGCATACCGTTCCGTTGAATACAAATTCGGAATAGTCTCTTGTGAAATTCTCGTAATATAGTATATCAGAATCATTGTAAACTTCAAGGAAGATAACAGTAACGTTCTTTCCCTCAAGGAAGGTATAATTGGTCCTGTTCATCGATATCATATTGTTGTCCATGTACTGGTATTCGTTGGAAAGAATGAACTCCCCTCCGGTTTCAGAGGTGTTAAGGTCGTACATTATAACATTGGCCATCGGCTGTTTAAGCCTGAGGTTGAATAATCTTTCCATGTCTTTGAACCTCAGGGTGGAATTCTTAACCAGCGTTACAGTAAGTCCGCCCACAGTATTGTTGAAGTTTATAGATTCTATTGAAATACTTGAATTAACGAAATAAAGCCAACAGTCCAAAGTACTTGTGTTTGCGCTCTTAAGCGTAAATCCAGGGACCCCATCTGCTCCGAAAAACGCAGATTCATCGCAGCCAAGAGGAAGCGCCTCCTCGCCAAGGTCAACCTCAGGTATTCCAAAGCTACTTACATTAGGCGCCCATTTGGTTACGTTTATGACCATTTTTCCTTCGGAAAGATACATGTTTTCTATATGTGCATCAGTGAAATCACCGAAAAGCATAATCGGGACTCCGCGTAGATGTGAGTTAATTATATCTCCGCCTATGAATGCACCGCCAACAACATCAGAATTCTCTATATGCCCGCATTCAAGATCGCCCCAGGGTATTGTAATCGGGGAACCGCCTGCTTTTTCCGCATATACGCTAAGGTTTTTGGTTGCATATATCACTATCGTCAAATTCGAGCTTACGACATCCGCGCAGTCTACATCGCTCATTATCAATTTTGAATCATAGATGTTGCTGTCCCCGATTCCCGACTGTAGTCTTACTATTGAATCGGTTATATTTGAATTATAGCTCATCCATGAGAAGATGGGAGAGCTGTCAAGCCTAACTGTTGATTTACCCTGCGAGTACCCTACAAGGTTCTCATAGCTTATGTTCAATATGCTTACGTTGAGAGTTCCCGCAGTATCAGAGCTTATATTGAAATCAAACGGCCTGTTCCACGGGTCATTGCAGTCGCAGATTATAACATCCGCATCGGCATAACCTGGAGGAACGTCCATCCACATGTTTCCCGAGCCGTTTATGAACACCGAAACACCAAGCGAAACGTTGTTGTATGAGCTACTGCCCATCGCGAAATATTCGGTTGAATAATCGGGAGTAAGGCCGAGTGCAAGCGTTTCATTAACAGGCGGGCATACTCCCATGACCATACCGTCAACTATGAATGCAAAGCTTTCGTTTGAAGAAACAAATCCTATCGTATAATTCGCCGGAGGGCCCATCGGACCCTGGAAGAGCAGGGTGCCGTCAGGACATATCAGCCTGGCGTCCGTTCCGTTAGTGAGCAGGCCTCCCCTGAAAGAATCGTTTATGAACGAATAAGGAACAAACGGAGGCCATGTAAAATTGGTAAAGAAGAAACCTGATGAGAAATCGCTTCCATTCAAATCAGAGCTGTCAATTCCTATTTCCAGAACAAGAGAGACATTCGACAGTGTGAAATTTCCGGTATAATTGCTTATTCCGCTGAAGTTTGCAAGTGATGCGTTTGCAACCAGCTGGTCCACGGTTGGCAGAGGGAAAATCATATATGAAATAATTCCGCTTCCGTTGGATTCCGAAAGAGAATCAAGATAAAGTTTTCCGTTTTCAACTTCGTAATCCGCGTATGTTCCGTTCACAATCATCGGAAGCCATCTTGAAGTGTCCAGAGGCGCGGTGAAATCATCGTACATCGAACCAGTAATAAACCAGTTAACTCCTTTGTGATACCTGGTAACGTTGGAATAATCGGCAGAGAGGTTTCCGTAAAGCTGATTGGTGAGCGGATCGGGCGAAAATCCGCTGTAAAGTACTTCATTCGTATAATTGGTGCAGTTGAGCACGTTTACCCCGTCTACATAATAACTCTGAGTATCATTGGTGAAATTCATTCCGAAGGTGTGCCATCCCGGAGCATATAATCCTGCTGCATCCGGTCCTCCGCTCATGTCCATGTCGGGACAGAATGCTCCCCAGCTATCGTTTCCGACCATGTACATTCCGCGCACATATGGAGTGATTTCGACGTCATTACCTGGTGGGATCGTTTCGTTCGCAAAGAAAACAATTCCCATCCGCTGGCTTGTTGCAACATCAGTGAAGGTATTTGTAGATATATTGTATTCCACAACCGCATAATCGTCCTCGTCAACCGGAAGAGGCTGGTCATAATATGTTATTATTCCGCTGAACTGGCTCAAAGAGTACATGTCATAAGTTCCTCCGGCCCAGCTGTCTACGTAATATGCTATTTCAGGGCCCTGCTGTGAGAATACTATCCATGAAGAATTGTCGAGTTCGGTTCCCTGGAAATCATCATAGAAAAGATTCTGGGTATAAAAAATAGAGCCGTTGTCGATGCTTACATTCACTCTTTCTATTCTTGCACGGTATTTTCCTTCAACTATGTATGGCGGACAGTAGAGGTCGTAGATTGAGCCTGAAACATTAAGATATCCTGTAAATGGAAGGGTTCCTATAAGAGGGATGGTTATGTTTCCGCTTAAGAATGAAGTGTTTATGAATTCTGCGGGTTCTGTTTCATACCTCAGCACATCCCCGTCATAACATGTATAGGCAAAGCCGTATATCGATATAACAGAAAAGTTTTCTCCTGTAAGGTTGTATATCAGTTCTTCAGGCATTTCCTGCGGTGCGAATACCGTAAACCATACGTCTTCGGAATAATGGTGCATTCTGGGCTCTCTTAGCATAAGCGCATTCAGGCCCAAATCAGGTGCCGAACCGTTTGCAGCCAAAAAGAAATCTATAACAGGGGCCATCTCTGTTGCAAAATAAGGCTCAAATCCGGATGTATCAACATTTACAATCTGGCAGGTATTCAGGTCGCCTCCCCATAAAAGGGTGGAGGCTCCCGTTTCAGGCCAGTATAATCTTATGTTTGACGGAGTGCCTGCCTGGGGGCAAAGCTGGAGGGTGAAATTCTCGAAAATACCGTCCTGGCTCCATTCACCCATTACGACATATTTTGAGATATTGAATGAAACGGTGCCTGTTCCGCCTCCCGGACCGTAGACAAGGCTCTCGCTGGGGCTGCCGCTGTTGAAGTTTTCTACTTCTACGATGAAAGGTTCTGTAAAAAGACAACCGAAAAGAAGAGGAAGCATCATTGCTGCAACTATGTATTCTTCCCTTATTCCAAAGATAGTTCTATACCTGCGGTCTGCCTTGGAGGACATGTGAAGTATCCTCTGAAAATATTTATAAACTTTATTTAACTCCTTCTCTGAGTTCAACCGCCCCATATTATGGTTACGCTGGCAAGTTCCTGTTCTGAAAAATCGCCGAACCACTGGCCTAAAATTATGTATTTGAAGAAATAGAAGTATGCAATCAACAATGCAATTATTATCAGTAGCTTGAATGCCAGCTTTGCATTTTTAGGTTTAGGAAAAACAAGGACGAATAATGAGAGCAGTACTGCAATTCCAAGGACAATGAGTGCTATCAATGATTCATATCCGCTGTTCAGGAAAGCGAAAAGCGCGATTATGAATATTATTGAAGAGAATGCTGCAGGTGCTCTAGGCCCGAAAACAGTTGCAAAGGTTTTTTCTCCTGCTTTCCTGTCGGAATCATAATCCATTATGGTTGTTATTGCATGTATTCCCGAAATGCACAAAGTCGCAAGAATTACGTACGGATGCAGAAACAGAAGCGAGCCGGACAAAGAACAGCCCAGTCCGAAGCAGATGTAAAGATATCCCCCGTTTGCAAGGGAATCGACTATTGGGATTGATTTCAGCCTTATTGGCGGTGCTGAATAGAAATAAACAAGAAGAAGCCCTGCAATCGCAAATGCAATATGCATCGGATTGAAAGTCGACAATGCGGTAATAAGCATCAGTCCCATGAATGCGAATGCCGTTTTCTTCACCCATGGAATGTCCTTTTCCTCGAGCTTTACTCCCCACAATCCGCCTTTTCGAGGATTTTTCCTGTCACTTTCAAAATCGTAAATGTCATTCAGGCCGTATAAAACAAAACCCAAAGGAAAAGTAAGCAGGATTATTTCCCATGTCTCGAAAGGCCCTCTCATTGTGCCCCCGAATATTATTCCCGCTGCATAGGCGGCAGCAGGAGCCAGCCAGAATAGAGGTCTGCTTATCGAAATCGCTTTCTTTATTTTTTCCAACATGAAAATCAGATCTGTGAAGAAAGTTCCTCAACAGTTTTTTTGATATTGTCCGAATTGTAAATTGCCCTTCCCACTATTGCATGCCATTTTTCGCCTGCGGCTTTTGCGGCATCGGTTATTTTTCCTCCCTGCGATACGAAGCCCGGGGCATGGAAAACGGGGTTTATTCCCTTTTCCTCAAGAGCAAGCCTTATTTCCGATATTGCTTCGGGCTTGTTTCCGGGAACAACGAATTCCGTAATTCCCTCATCAGCTGCATTAAGGTACATTTTCAGTATTGCATCGTCGTCTATGTAACCCCCGTCGCTTTCAACGTATGCCTTGTGCGTCATCAATCCGCCGACAATAACTCCCAGGCCCTGCTCTTTCGCTGCTTTTATCCATTCTTTTTCCGTCTCCGGCCCTGCCTGCGGAAATAATATTACGGCATCAATTCCCGCATTCCTGCATACTTCCGCGAACTTCTTTCCTGTATCCGGAATATCCGTTCCTGCCTTCTGATGGTCGTAAATCAAAGGCTTGTCCGTGTATTTTCTTGCAATTTCAACAAGCTTCGGCAGTCCGTATTCCAGTCCAAGATAGAAACCAAGCTTATATGCGCCGACTGCATCCATATCCGCCGTTTCCTTAAGCACTTCCTCGTATTTTTCAATGGGCATGTCGCATGCGATTTCAATGCTCCTGTCTTTTTTTATTATCATAAAAGGTAAACCTCCTTTGTTCCGTATCTTTTGAAATATTCCTCGATGCTTTTCCCTATTTCCTCTCCCGGATTCTGCTTTTTGTATGCAATCGGAAGGAGTTCTGTTGCATCGCTCATGGAAGTATACTTGACTCCGAATTCCTTTACCGCCTGCTCAACAGTTTTTCCATCATCCCTTTTTTCCATCCTGTTGGTTAAGCCAAGTGCTGCAATCACTTCGACTTCCGCCTCTTTCAGAACTTTTATCGCTGAAAGCAGTGAACCGCCGGTTGTAGTTACATCCTCAATAATTACTGTTTTTCCGCGGGGCATCCCCAGGAAATACCTGTCTTTCATTTCGCCGTGTTCTTTCGGTTTTCCCCTGCCCATAGGAAGTACATACCTTCCTGCTCCGTAATCCCTTCTTCTTTTCGCATATTTGTACTGGGTAATAAGCGCAAGCTTGGTGGCTCCCTCCGGAACACCGTAAAAGCAGTCCGGCTCCAGCTTGTTGTCTTCCGCAAATGAAAGAATGAAATCAGTAAGCCTGTCGGTAAGGTAGACCGATTCGGTAACCGTCCTCCAGTTTACATACCAGTGTGAATCCCTGCCCGACTTTAGCTTTATTGGCTCTTTGAAAAATCCGATTACTTTGTTTTCCACTATGAATTCGTTGAATAAATTCCTCTCAAACATAGGAACAACCCCTATTCTTCTGCAGAACGCTTCCTTATAAATCTGGTGTAGACTGTCCAGATCACGATAAGGAGAATTACCGCACCGACCACAACGTAAAGCGGGTCTATGATTTCGTATGCTATGTTAACTGTTTTCCTCCCCTGGTTGAATCCGGTCTTTTCCACAACTATCGTGTATGTTCCCGGATCATCCATGGTAACATTCACCGCCTTGTCCCCTTCGTACGTCTTTCCGTTTACCGCCAGCTCGAACCTGTCTACAGGAGAACCGTCCTCCTTGCTGTTAACATATACCGTGAACTGCTCCCCTTCAACCGGATTGTCGGGCGATGTGGTGATTATGAAATTGTCCGGTAGAAGCGAGGAGTCCTTTATTATAAGCACTGTGGTGAAGGAAGTTCCGCTTTCCGTTCCGCTGGCATCCGTAACCCTGCATGAGATGCTGTTTATGCCTTCGCTAAGCCTGTCCGGCCCTATTACCGCCTCCCATGTTCCGTCTTGAGCAGTAGTCGTCGGCTCCCAGCCGCCCTCGTTCAGGTTGATTTCAACCTGCTGCGAACCGGTTTCGGAAACCGACCTTCCGCTGACCACGAGTTCTTTCGTCCCTATGTAAGAGCCCTCGGTGGGAGAATCTATAGAGCATGAACGCTCGGTGCTGTATGCGTATACGATTCCGTCGGTAGAGCCGAAAATCACCTTGTCCTGGTAATACAGCGGCGACCCCACTCTTCCGGATACTGAACCCTTCCACACTACGCTTCCCGATTCCGTGTCAAGCGCGTAAGCAGCCCGGTCGGTGCCGCCTGCGAAAATTACGGAAGTGCCTCCCATCACCCCCTTCTCGGGTTCTGAGACCATTGCAAGGGGAAGAGCGGTTTTCCATCTGGTATTTCCCCCTGAAATGCCTATTGCATAAACATTTCCGTCAGTACTGCCGAAAAATATCGTGCTGTCCGCAACAAGCGGGGTTGAAAGTATCCACCCCCTTGTAAGATAATTCCATTTCTCGTATCCGCCCGTAAGATGGAACGCGTGCAGGCGGTCGTCAAGAGCGCCTACGTATACCGAGTTAGTGCTTTCATCTATGGTAGGACTCGAATCCCAGAAGTTTCCGTCTTCGAGCCGTCTTTCCCACTGCCTGCTTCCCTTGTCGTCTATCCTTGTTATATTGCGTCCCGAGACAAAAATAACGTAATCAGAACCCGCAGCCAATGCAGTAGGCGATTCGGCCCCATAAAGAAGAGACGGTTCGCCGCTTTTGGAAATCTTGTAGATTCCACTAGACGTTGCTGCAAAAAGCGAATTCGAATTTGAATCTATTGCATAAACATAAGTGACGTTATATTCCTGTGCGCTTAAATCCAGGGTCCAGTGCTCGCTTCCCCCCGATTCCAGCTTCGCTATCTTCCCTTTCGTGTTGGCTGCAACAAGGTCCCCATCGAAGACAGTGAAATCCAGAATATCTTTTTCCATTGCATAATTCCAGGAAACCGACCCTGTTGACGGTTCGAGTGCATATACGTTTCCATCGTCAGAGCCCACAACCACGCTGTTCTGGAAATAAACGGGTTTTGTCGTTATTGCTCCGTCGGTGCTCGTTTCCCACAGGAGGGATGAAAAAGAAAGAGATACAAGGCAAAGCAGAAGGAGGATTTTTTTCATGGGCTCAACCCTTGAGGAGGGAATCGTGCTTTCCCTCGTCTATCTCGACTATCACGTCCCTGGGGTTCTTTCCTCCTATCGTGATTCCTATGCTTACGCATGTTCCGCAGATTTCCTTGAGCGTTGATTTCAAATCCCTTCCAAGAGAATCCTTCTTTGATTTGGCTATCTTTACCGCCTGTTCCATTGAGATGTCGCCCGCAGGTGCTTCGGCATTTCCCGCTCCTTTCTCTATTCCCGCTTCCTTCTTGATGATTTCTGCGGTGGGCGGCGTTCCCACTTCAACCCTGAATTCCTTTGTTTCAGTGTCCACTATCACCTTTACGGGAACCTTCATTCCCGCAAAATCCTTCGTTGCCTCGTTTATCTTTGCAATTACCTGGCCTGCATTCACTCCCAGGGGACCGAGTGCCGGACCCAGAGGGGGGCCTGCAGTCGCCTTTCCTCCATCGACTATCGCGTTAATCGTTTTTTCCATTTGAATCTACCTTAGAAATTGGTTCTCTTATCTATTGAACGTGATTTATTTTAAAGGATTGGTTTTTGGAATTGAATTTGCAAATAGTGTTTATTTTTGGTTTAAATTTTTCAAAACATTTATAAACATTATCAGCGATATGAGTGCCCCAAGATCCAAGAAACCCATGCAACGTGATAAAATGGCATCAAGTGCACTCGAAGCGACCTTAAGAGGAATTACAAGCCCTGTCAGAGAACAAAGACCTAAACCGGCAGAAGAAAGAACAAAGAAAAGACCGGCAGCTGCTCTATTCTCGTATTACAAGGAGAGACAGGAAACGGGGGCAGAGCCCCCATTCAGAAAAAGAAAGAGAACTCCCGCAGAACTCGCAAATGACAATTATGTAAAAGGCCTTAAGAGCAAAATTGAACGGGAAGGAGATAAAACAGATAAGGAAAGAGCAGAAAAAGAGCGGTATGAGAAGGATAAACTATTTGTGCAGAGCGTTGCCGAAAAATTAGAAGTTAAAATCGAGGACGAAGACACAAAACGGATGGAAATCATAAAGAGATTGAATGAGGAAGCAACGATACCTCCCGACATCGAATTTGATATCCAGTAATCATTCAACAGTAACTGATTTTGCTAAATTTCTGGGTTTGTCAGGATTATTTCCGCGCAGAACACTCACATGATAGGCTAAAAGCTGGAGTGGCACTATTTCCGCAAAAGGATAAAGGTCCTTGTCCATTTCAGGAAGTTCAATTACATAATCGCTTTCCTTCTTTATTTCAGGATTGTCCGTTATGCTGATTACCATTGCCCCCCTTGATTTCGTTTCCTTTAAGTTTCCGAGAAGCTTGGATGCGGTCTCGTCATAAGGCGCGATTGCTATAAGCGGTATTCCCTCTTCAATAAGGCTTAATGTTCCGTGCTTCAATTCCCCTCCGGGATAAGCTTCTGAATGTATATATGATATTTCCTTGAATTTCAACGAACCTTCATAAGCAATCGGAACGCTCAAACCCCTTCCTATGAAGAAAACGTCATGGGAGTTCTTGAGCTTTGCAGCGATTTCCTTGATTTCATTCTCCTTTTCAAGCATCTGCGCTATTGCAGGCCGGATTTTTTCCACTTTTTCCTTTTCATAATTAAGAAGATAAGCAACAATCATCTGCGCCATGAATGTTTTCGTTGCTGCAACTCCGATTTCAGGACCAACATTAAGGTAAATCACCGCATCCGCCATTCTTGTTATGCTTGAGCCGACTACGTTGGTTATTCCGATTATTTTTGCCTTTTTCTCTTTTGCGAATTTGACCGCCTGCATAACGTCCGCGGTTTCCCCGCTCTGCGTTATCGCGATTACAAGAGTTTTATCATCGGGTTTTGCAATGAATGAATAGTCGCTGGCTATGAATGCCCTTGCCTCCTTTCCTTTTCTCATCAAAAGATAGCTCATGAGCATGCCGGCATGGTAGGAGGTTCCGCATGCTATAATATGTATTCTATTATATTCTTCAACCAGTTTCTTGGCATCGGAAACATCGGTTGCAAGCGTTTCGTTTATGAAATGCCTCTGGTCGTTTATTTCTTTCAGCATGAAGTGGGGGTATCCTCCCTTCTCTGCCATTTCCATGTTCCAGTCAACCTCTATAGATTTCCTTTCTACTGGATTTCCGTCTAGATCGGATATCTTGTATCCGTTCTTTGAAAGCGTTGCGATGTCCCCGTCTTCCAGAGGAACGAATGTTTTCGTGTAATTGAGCATTGCCGGGATGTCCGAAGCGCAGAACATTTCCCCTTTTCCTATTCCTATTATGAGCGGGCTTCCTTTTCTTGCAATATAAAGATGGTCCTTGTCGTCTGCAAACATCACTACCAGCGCGTATGAGCCCCTGAGCTTGCGGAGTGATTTGATGAATGCATAGAATGGCTTGTCCGTTTTCAGCTGTTCCTCCATAAGATGCGCGATTACTTCGGAATCAGTATCAGATGCAAATTTGTGCCCTTTTGCCAGAAGCTCTTCCTTGAGTTCTAGATAATTTTCTATTACCCCATTGTGAACAAGGACTATTTTCTTGTCCGGGTCGAAATGCGGGTGTGCGTTTTCCCTGCAAGGAGCGCCGTGGGTTGCCCATCTTGTGTGGCCCATTCCTATATGGCCTTTCATCGAGGTGAATCCAAGGTCGACGGAAACTTCGTCTATCATTCCCTTGTCCTTTTTCAGTTCAATGTCATTCTCGCCGGCTATGGCTACACCTACAGAATCGTATCCCCTGTATTCAAGGTGCTTCAGCCCTTTTACAAGGATTTCTGAAGCATTCTGGTTGCCTATATAGCCGATAATCCCGCACATTTTATTTATCACCAAGTAACAGGAATAGACTTCGAAGGTATATTTATTTAAAGAGTTCGGGGTTATAGAAATTGTAACAATTTTGAGAGTGATAAATATGGATGGACGACAGGTAAAAAAAGGACCTGAGAAAGGAAAGGGAGCTGAAGGATCGCCTGTAAAAGGACAGGAACCGTTAACGTCAAAAGGTGGAAAAAATATGGTAGGAGAAAAGGAAATACAGAGGCTTTTGGATGGGAACAAAAGGTTTGTTTCGGGAGAAATAAGCGACAAGAAATATCCGGAAAGAAGGGGAGAACTTCTTGAAGGACAGCAGCCGTTCGTAACGATGATAGCGTGCTCGGACTCAAGAGTCGACCCGACCGCATTATTCGATGCAAACCTTGGAGAGATATTCGCAATTGAAACAGCAGGAAATATAGTGGACACTGTGAGCCTAGGAAGCATGGAATACGGAGTAGACCATCTCAATACCCCACTCGTAGTCGTTCTTTCACATACGAAATGCGGTGCAGTGACTGCAACGTGCCAGGGCGGACACGCGGAGGGAAATCTTGCAAAGGTCGTTGAAACGATAAAGCCAGCGGCGGATAAAGCGGAAAACGATGTAAACAAAGCAATAGACATAAACGCTAAAATGGTCGTTGACACGATTCTTGAAAAAAGCCCGGTTATCAAAAAAGCTGTCGACGAAGGAAAAACGAAAATAGTCGTAATGAAATACCACCTTGAAACCGGTGAAGTAAAACTGATGGAGTAAATAATACATGGCTGAAAAAACAAAAAGCGAAAAGCTCTATGAGCTTAGGAAATGGGTGCGGACCCTTTCCCAGTACACGGGAAGCGGAACGCAGCTCATTTCAGTCTATATATCCGCAGGCTCACCAATACACGACATGAGCGGAAAGCTCAGGGAAGAGATGAGCCAGGCCTCAAATATAAAATCAAAGCAGACGAGAACGAACGTTACCGGAGCACTTGAAAAAATAATAAATTACCTGAAAATGTTCAAGCAGACCCCGCCCAACGGAATTGCGGTATTTGCAGGAAATATCTCGGACAATCCTGCAAAGACTGACATACAGTTGTTTTCGTTTGAGCCTCCCGAGCCATTGAGGATAGGGACTTACAGGTGCGATTCGAGATTTTATCTGGAACCTCTGCAGAATATGATGGAGACAAAGGATGCATACGGAATACTCGTTCTTGACGGAAGGGATGCAACAGTTGCGATGGTGAAAGGAACGGAAACAAAAGTCCTTGACAAGTTGCACTCAACCGCGCATGCAAAGATAAGGAAGGGTGGCCAGTGCCTTGCTACGGGAAGTCTTCTTGTAACAGATAACGGAGAGATAGTAAACGTGGAAAATTTCAAGGCAGGAACAAAAGCAGTAGGACTGGATTTTTCAAAGTCAAAAACTTTTGGACATGTAGCATCTGATTTTTTCATAACGCCTGCAAAACACTCAATAATAATAAAGACCAGGAGCCCAATGTATGAGATACGGGCAACTCCATATCATCGTTTTTTCGTGATAAGTGAACATGGAATAAAAGAGAAGTTTGCGAAGGATTTGGGTGAAGAGGACGGGATCTTAGTTGCCAAAAAAATCAATTGCAACGGAGGCAGGCCCAGAATAACATTCAAACCAAATAGCCGCATATGTCTGGACGAAGACGAGAGAAAGAAATTGCGGGAGGCAAGGCTTAAACTCGGTTTATCACAGAAAAAGGCCGCGGAGAGAATTGGCGTCACCCAGATGATCATATCCTGCCTGGAAAGGGGAAAACAAACGCCTTCTGAAGAGAATCTGCGCAAGATATATGCCATGTATGGACTTTTCCTAGATGAAAACAGGCTCGTAAGAAAAACACTTGCCCTGCCCGAATACTGGGATGACAACTTTGCGAGGCTCTTAGGCATAATATGTGGAGATGGAACAGAAGATGGAAACAGGATAATAATTTATGAAGGCAGTAAGGAAGTTGTTGATTATTATTGCAGGCTGATTAAAAAAGCAATAAAGGTCGAGCCAGTTGTACGAACCGTAGATAAAACAAGACAAAAAGGGAGCTTTGCAAAAAAATCCTACTACGAGGTAAGAATCTATTCACTTGAATTTGTTGATGCAGTTACACAAATCGCCCCGGAGACATTGCACCGGAAGCGTGACGTTCCTAAAGATCTGCCAAAATGCGAGAATAACATCGTGGCAGCGTTTTTATCGGGCCTTTACGATGCCGAGGGGTATATGCATGGAAATCGTGTAGATATAGCGATGACCAGCAGAAAGCTCATGCAGAAGGTACAGCTTCTCCTCCTGCGGTTCGGGATATTGTCTTCGTTTTCCGAGAAAAAAGTCGAAGGCAGCAGGCAATGGTATGTTTCGATAACCGATAAAAGTTCATTGCTGCGATTCAAAAATTACATTGGTTTCACGCGAAGCGACAAGAAAAGGAAACTAGAAAAAGCATGCGGACGCAAGATAAAACAGCAATGCACGGACCAGATTCCGATAGACGGAAGGGAAGTCCTTAAACTCGCGAAAGAAATTGGGTTGAAAACCAGTGATTTCCATGCGGCCAGCTGTTTCTTCAGGAATAAAAAACCACTGGGAAGAGGAGCCTTTGCAAAAAATATTCTTCCTGTTTTTAGAAAACATGCGGATAATGAAAAAGGAAAGGAAATCTTGGGATATCTGGACAGGATCTATCGCTCGGATTTCACAGTAGCATCAATTAAATCAAAACAAATGTTTGAGAATCATGAAAATTTCTATGATATTACAGTTCCTGTGCATTCCAACTTCATAGCGAACGGGTTTATTGTCCATAACAGCGCCGCAAGATACCAGAGACTTATTGAGGAAAGCATAGACAAATATTACCAGAGAGTAGCGAATTCAATGGACAAGGCCTATGTCGGAAAGGTAAAAGGCGTAATCGTAGGAGGTCCGGGGCCGACCAAGGAATTCTTCCTGAAAGCAAAACATTTCAACTACCAGATAAAGATACTCGGTGTTGTCGATACGGGATATACCGACGAATACGGGGTAAGGGAGGTTTTGGAGAAGAGCGACAAAATACTTGCAGAACAGGAAGCGATGAAAGAAAAAGTGCTTGTTGACAGGCTGATAAAGGAAATAATCCACGACGGCCTTGGAACCTACGGTGAAAAGCAGGTAAGGGAAGCGATAATAACAAAGCAGGCGGAGAAAGTCCTCCTTTCCGAGGGGCTGGAATATAAAGTAGGTGAATACAAGTGCCTTTCCTGCGACAATACCGAAAAAAAGGTTTTCATGGAAAAACCGGAAGAAAGAATTCCCTGTTCCAAATGCAAAGGAGAGATGAAGCTCGAATCGGAAAAACTGCTTTTGGACGACCTGGAGGAGCTTGCCCGTGAAAACGGGATAGAAGTCGAGATAATATCGGTAAATACAACCGAGGGAGCGCAGTTCCTTACCGGCTTCGGGGGAATAGGCGCTTTCCTAAGATACAAGATTCAGTAGTTTGACAAAGTAGCTTCGCCTACTCCGCAGGTGCCGAGAGCATAATTTTCATTTACTCCTACCATTGCCGCTCTTGAATAGTATTCCGTACCATCTCCTTCGATAACATAAAGGCTTATTCCGCTGTTGAGCATACCGAGACATTCGTTTATTTCGTATATTCCCGTTTCTCCGTTAACATTTCCTATTATGCAATTTTCAACAGGGTCGAGAGACATGTAAGTCACGTCCCTGTTTACAAGGCCGTAGCTTCCTGCAAAATCCACTCCGCACTGCAGGATGTTGGTTTTCACCTGCCGGCTTGAAACGTTCCTCACGTCCATTACTATGTAGATTTTGTCGGCATCGTTCAGAACTTCCCTGAAAGTATCATAGTTTACTTCGTTCCCTGGATCAAATTCAGAAACGGCGTTCCATGGATAGGTGAAATAGAATACCCCTATCACTATTACTATAAGCAGGCCTACGAGTGCTATTTTCATATTGTCGGACAGTTTCATTTTCACACCTTATTTGAATACCGTTGAAAGCGGGCATGAAGCGTAATAATCCCCGGTAGCATATATTTCCGCCCTGCTGAGATAGGTTGTCTGCAGCAGAGGTTCGTCTATCGTTTCAGAAGGATTCAGATAAACCGCCGAATCCGCATCGTCTATTTCGCTGAGGCAGTCCGCTTCATCCGTCGAATACTCGCTGGAACCTGAAACTTTTTTGCATCCTCCCGAGGTCATGTAGTAAACGCTAACGGTCTTGTTGTTCTCCTCCATGGAATCGGCCAGGCTGCCCGCACAGCTCTTCATGCTGCTTTCCTCGGCGGATGTGGCAAGGCCCAGCTCGACGACCACTGCAACGCTTTCCCTGTCTTCGAAATCGGCCAGGAATTCCTCCATGGTTGCATCGGTGGAGGTCTTGTACATGAACACGTAAAGGAAGCTGGAGAAAAGGGCGAGAAGCACTATGGCAAGCCCGAATCCGGTTATAAGAACATACTTAAGTCCCGAATGCGCAACGCCCTTCAGAAGATATATGAATACAAGGAATATCAATGCGCTCAGGCAGATAAAGACTATGATGCTGAATACTCCCATCGTGGTGTACTGGTTGTCCGGGATTTCCTCGACTTCCGTTATTTCAGTGGATTCGGCAAAGTCGGCTATGCCTTCGTTCACATTGCTTGCAAAACCCCTGAAATAAACTATGGCGGTAGAGGCGCCTCCAGATTTTGAGCTCACCAGTATCGCGGCCGCATCTCCGGAAAGAGCGGTGTAATTCGCTTCCAGCGATTCGTATTCGGAAGGAGAGCCCGCATCCTCGAATTCATCATCCAGCTCGCTCATCCTCTCCTTTAATTCATCGTAATTTTCAGAGCCGACCGGGTCAAGGTCCCTTGTCCCCACTTCGAAAAGGACTTTCTCGGCGCTCGTTTTTGCGATAAACGTCTCATTGTAAACCTGGTAAAGGGACTCCGAATCCTCCCTGACTTCCTTTATAAGTATCTTGTATTCGGCAATGTCATCGTCAAGGCCGTCAAAATCGTTTTCCTCTATGTCGCTGTTTATCTGGCTTCGGAGTTCGCTCAGCCTGTCCACCTTCATGCTGAAGGATGTGTTCGAAACAAGCTCCGTAACGTTCCTTGCAAACCCTTCCACTTCGATTCCGTCGCTTTCATACGGCGAAAACTGGGCGTAATATTCTGCAGCCGTGGTGGCATTCTCATAATAGCCCAGCCTTGACTGGGTATTTTCATAAAGCGATTCCGATGTGCTTTCGTATTCGGCAAGAGGTCCGAGGTCTCCGTAAACCTCCTCCGCCTTTTCGTCAAGGTCTTCGAGAATGGATTCGTCAAGGTCGAATGAGGGGCACAGGCCGTAGCATTTCAGATAACAGTCGTCCCTGTCCTCCTCGTCGTCCATCCTCGGAGTCCTGAAAATCGTCGATTCTATGTCTTCCGCGTAATCCACAAGAGTAGGCACCGAGTCGTCTATATACTGCATAACCTCGACAACATTGTCCTCATTCATACCGTCAAGTTTATTGGTTATGTTTTCTATTATGAAATCCGTCCCGTAGCTTGCATAGGCATATTCTTCCAGAGGCTCCCTTGCCTGGTCGTAAGAGCTCCATCCGGTGTAATCGTGGTATGCCTGGAAAAGCAGTTTTGCGTTCAAATCGCATGATTCCTCGTCGTGGCACCATAATTTCTGCATCTCCCCGTCTATGTACATCTCTATTCTCTTGTCTGTGAACATGATTTCGCGGCATATCGATTCCTCCTTGCCCTTCCAGTCGTAGCCGTCGTTCCTGCTGAGATTGTATTCAAGGGTGAGGTTCCTAAGCTCGTTTACGTCCTCTTCCGACGGATAGAATTCCATTATGTAATAATCATATACCTTTGTTTCCAGCTCGGTGCGGTTGGTTACTATCTCCCCGTCCTTGAGAAGGAACGTGGGGTCGCCGTCGAAATAGACCAATGAATAATCAGTGCCGTTCAGTTCAAAATCCTCCGAAGTTACGGTAACGTCGGTTTCAGTACTGTAAAAATAGTTTGAAGCCGTAAACGGAAACACTAAACCAGAGAGCACACAGAGTGCTGCCAGAATCATTATCAGCCTAGGTCGCATGGCTAGTTATTAAATCGATTATATATTTAAAGATATCCCTCTTATTTTTCCCGCTTTACCACAAAATCAGCAATCGAAATCAGCTTTTCCTTGTACTCTGAATCGGGAAGGATTTCCAGCTCGCTCTTGGCCTCGTCCACGAACCTTACCGCATGTTCTATCGCATAATCCATGGAACCGTACTTATTGAAGATATCTATGACGTAATTTATATCTTCCTTTTTTTCGGTGTTATTGGAGAGAATGGAAACTATCTTTTCCCTTTCTTCGTCAGTGGTATGCCTCAGCACGTGCACCACCATCAGCGTCCTTTTTCCCTCCGTTATGTCCCCGCCTATCTCTTTCTGGTATTTCTCGAAATCCCCGGTAAGATTGAGCACGTCGTCCTGTATCTGGAATGAAATCCCTATTTTTTCACCGAAATTCCTGAGCGCCTTCCTGGTATTTCCGTCCGCACCGCCCATCAGCGCCCCGGTTTCGCAGGAAAGACCCATCAATGCGGCGGTTTTTTTCTGGACCATCCTGAAATACTGCTGTTCGTCTATGTCGAATTTGTTGTAATACTCCCAGTTAAGTTCGAAACCCTGGCCCTCGACCACTCTCTTGAAGTCGGATACGAAAAGCCGGTTAAGCGTCCTGTAAAGCTCGCAGTCCAGCTTCAGCTCCGCAAGCTCCTTCCATATGAGATTGTAAAGCGCGTCCCCGGAGTTAAGCGCTATTGCAACTCCGTATTTTTTATGAAGGGTGGGCTCGCCCCTCCTGAACTGTGAATTGTCTTCTATGTCATCATGTATCAACGTGAAGTTGTGGAACATTTCTATGAGCGTTGCAAGAGTAAGTATCCCGTCGCCTTTTCCGCCCACTGCACGGTATGAAAAGACTGCAAGCGTGGGCCTCACTCTTTTTCCCTTGCTTTTTACATAAGGCAGGAGCATGCCGTATACTTCATCCGGTTCTCCTTCGAGCATGCTTTCTATCTTTTTATCTATCTTTGCAAGTTCTGCGCTAATAGAATCATGATAACTCATCCGATAACCACCATACCCAAACTTGAGTGTGTCCTATTAATTATGGGCATAAATTAAAAGGGTTGGGGTCGTAAGACCTAAGCTTTATTAAATTCTACAGTATATAAACAGCTATACAGCGGCTATTCATATTGCTCTGGGTGGGTTTTTGGAAAACATAGACAAGACATCTGTTGTATCGGTCTTTCACGATTTCTTTACAGACAGCTATAAAGACAAAATCAATGCGCTCAAGCTTTCCTATCCGGACCAGAAAAGCCTTTACGTGGATTACAGGGATTTTGAAGGCAGGTATCCTGAAATAGCGGACCTTCTCATCAAAAGGCCCGAGCTTGTGGTGGATGCCGCGAAAGAAGCGCTGGCAGAGCTCAAGCCTTACATCCCCGGGGGAATAAGGTTCGAGCCGAATGTGCGTTTTGTCAGCCTTCCTTCGGACACTTTTCTTATAGAGCATCTCGGGTCGTCTGAAATAAACGAATTCGTATCTTTCAAAGGGGTTATTACAAGAAGGGCGGATGTGATGCACAAGGTCAAGCTTGCGGTTTACAGGTGCGCAATGTGCCAGTCGGAACTGCGGATGGTCGTTGACAAGGATTTCGTACCGCCAAAGAAATGCGAGGAATGTAAGAAATTAGGAACTATGAGGCAGGTGGAAGAAAAGAGCCATTTCACGGACATACAAAGAGCGGAAGTGCAGGAGCTTCTGGAAAGGGTGCGCGGAGGTGCGCCTTCCGCGCATGTCGAGATACTTCTTGAAGACGACATGGTGAACAAGATTGCACCCGGAGACAATGTTGAGATAGCGGGAATCATGAGACTTAAGAAACCGATAAAGCAGAGGCAGAAGCAGGAGCTTGTCTTCAGCAGGTTCATTGAAGTAAACAGCGCCCAGAGCCTGAGAAGGGACTTTGAGGAAATAGAAATAACGAAAGAAGACGAAGCAAGAATAAAGGAGCTTTCAAGAGACCCGAGCATACTCGAGTACATAACCAAATCGATAGCCCCCTCGATTTACGGGCATGACGAAGTGAAAAAGGCTTTGTCGCTTCAGCTGTTCGGAGGGACAAAAGGAAAAACGATGAAGGGAGGCGCTTCAATAAGGGATGACGTGCACATACTTCTTATCGGTGACCCGGGCCTTGCAAAGTCAAGGTTCCTTTTGAGCGTAAACGAGCTTGCGCCCAAAAGCGTATACGTAAGCGGAAAGTCCGTTTCGGGCGCAGGTTTGACTGTCAGTGCGGAAAAGGACGAGCTCGGTGAAGGGGGATGGACTCTGAAAGCGGGCGCGATAGTTCTTGCAAGCGGGGGATGCGTGCAGATCGACGAGTTCGACAAGATAGACGAGGAAGACCGCGCTTCGCTTCACGAGGCTCTTGAAACCCAGACTATTTCCGTAGCCAAAGCCGGGATAGTCGCAAAATTCCGTTCGAAAACTTCAGTGCTTGCCGCGGCCAATCCGAAATACGGAAGGTTCGACCAGAACAAGAATCTTGCAGACCAGTTCGATGTTCCGCCCACCCTGCTTTCACGATTTGATTTGATATTCCCTATTGTTGATATTCTTGATGAGGAGAAGGATTCCAAGCTTGCGGAGCACATACTTACCACGCACAGGGGAGAAGACGGCGATGAGGACAATCCAACCTACGTTGACAAGGAGCTGCTCAGAAAATATATTTCATATGCAAGAAGATACGTTTTCCCAAAATTAAGCAAGGATGCTTCAGACAGAATAAGGGAGTTTTATGTCCAATTGAGGGGAAAAGGCGGGGAATCGGGTTCTGTTGCGATAACCCCCAGGTATCTTGAAGGCCTTGTGCGTCTTGCTGAAGCCAATGCGAAAATGAGGTTGAGCAATACCGTTGATATCGAGGATGCGGACACCGCGATAAACCTTTTCAATTACGTCATGAAGCAGATAATGACGGATAAAGAGACAGGACTTCTTGACGTTGACGTAGTTACCACCGGAAAGCCGAAATCCGCAAGGGACAAGATGCAGAAAGTGGACACCGTTCGTGAAATAATCAAGCAGCATCTTAAACAATCGGACAGCGCGGACGTGGAAGAGGTTATAAAGGATGCCGCCTCTTACGAAATAGAGGAAAAGGAAGCAAGGAGGATAATTACCGAGCTTCTCAGGCGCGGCGAGCTCTACGAAAGAGAGCACGGCCATGTAAGAATCGTAAGGTGAAGCATTGAGGTTAATCGGAACAATAGTCGTTATTTTCATAATCGCGCAGCTTCTGGGAGTATATACCGGATACATGATACTCAACGACATCACCGGCAATCCGTATGTAAGCTCGTTCATAGTTACGAGCGATGCGGAAAGCCCGGCCAATGCGGTCCTTTTCATGGTATACATCCTCATAGGCGCGGTAGTGATGATAATCCTGATAAGGAAATTCGGACTGCACGAAATAATCTTCAAAATCCTTGAGTTCGTTTTGATTTCGGTTGCATCATCGATAGTTTTCTATTCCCTGCTCCGCCTGGTTTTCGATTACGAGGCGAGCATGATTGCGGGTATTTTATTCGGGCTTTCACTCGCCTCCCTAAAATATTTCAGGCCTGGGTTCAAGAACCTGGCCGCTATTTTCGCGACTGCAGGAGTAGGCGTAATTCTTGGAATTTCAATAGGGCCCCTGCCAGTAATATTATTCCTTATACTGCTTTCGATCTACGATTACATTTCGGTGTTCAAGACCAAGCACATGGTGGAATTTGCGGATTACATAGTGGAAAAGGAACTGGCATTCACCGTTACCTCGCAGGCGGTAGTCGAAGGAAAGGAAAGAAGGATTGATTTGGGGACTGGCGACCTGATTGCCCCGATAATACTCGAGGTTTCCCTTCTTGCCTACATGCCCGCAGCCGTTCCATTCGTTTTTGCGGGCGCGGTTGTTTCGCTGGGGGTTTTCCTGTTCCTGGTATGGAAGAAAAAAGTGGTCCTGCCCGCGCTTCCGCCATTGGTTTTCGGAATGCTGCTGTTTTTACTGCTCGGAATGCTTCTCGGATTTTATTGAGGTGAAGAAATGGGAATGAGTAAAAAAGATTTATCAAGAAAAAAAGCAAATCTGAAATCAAGGCTTGAAGAGCTTGAGAAAAAGGCAAGGATGGACCCGCTCAAGAAAAACAAGGCGCTGCATGATGAAATTGCACAGCTCAAAAAGAAATTAGGCGAGTGAACTCTTGTTTTTCGATGAATCGTAATTCTTGAACAGCCTGTATTTGCAGTACATTCCTGCTGCCACTATTACCATTGCAGCTCCGAACAAAGGGCTTGATACCGTTGATTTTATTGTCGGGTGGGTTATTTCTTTTTCAGGAACCGAAATTTCCGCTTTCTGTGATTTTGCATTTTCTGTTTTAAGGAATAAACCGGTTATGAAAAGCGAACCTATGAAAATTACATCTCCCTTTGTTGTTCCGTCCTCAACCAAGGGATCTTTCTGCCTGAATCTGCCTTTTTTTCTTTCCGGTTTTCTTTTTTCAGAACGATGTCTCTGCATAAAATCACTCAATAACAATCGCGGGCTTGTTGGGCATTGCATTCTTCGCCTTTTCATGCTTCTGTCCGGAATCGGGAAGAACTTCAACCCTGCATGAAAATTCATCTTCCAGGAAATCCTTTGCATCTTTGAGTATTTCCAGCTCTTCCTTTGAATTCATTTTCAGTTCGGGAAGAACCCTTACGTTTTTCATTAAGGGTTTTACCATCATCGCAACATCCTTTGCATGCTCTTTCAGATCCTTGTCTTCTTTCACGGCTTTCATTACCTTGTCTATCGCCTGCTCTTTCCTGAGAATCTCGTATGCTTTTCTTTTCCAGTCCGATGCAACGTAAATGAATACTTTCTCGGGCTTTTTTCCTGTCTTCTTTTCAACAAGCGATGAAATCTTCTCAACATCATCCCTTGTTTTTCTTATGAATTCTTCCGCTTCCTCTATATCGTCATCAATCGCCTTTTCATCCGGTTCTGGGAATTTTTCAAAATCGATTAATTTCTTATGGCCGAGCTTTTCCCAGAATTCATTTGCAATATGCGGCATGAACGGTGAAATAACAACGGTCCATTTTTCGAAGAATTTTCTAAGGTTTCTTTTCTTCGTTCTCTTCATGTACCATTTCAGGTCAGCTACCATGTCGTAGAAGAAATCCATGGAAAGCCCGCGCAGGTTTATTTCACTGTAAAGCGAATCGGCATTTTTCAGCTTCCTGTTGAATCTTGACATCAGCCATCTGTCTGCTCTTGTTTCCTTTCCTTTTTCCTTCAGCGATTCTTCAAGCAGTTCATCAAGGAAGACAATCCTGCTTTTGATTCCTTCTGCTACTGTCTTGTTGAAGTCGGTATCTTTCAGCAGTTCTGCTCCGCACACAACAGAAAATCTTATTACGTCCGCACCGTATTCTGCGATTGCCTTTCTCAATGGAAGAATATTGCCCATGCTCTTGCTCATCTTCGTTCCATCCATAAGGACAAATCCGTTCGTTACTATCTGCCTCGGCCAGTCCTCCTTCGGAAATACTGCGACATGATTGAATACGAATAATGTAAGATGATTTCTCAAAAGGTCTGCTCCGCTGTGCCTTGAATCAAGAGGATACCAATAGGTGAAGCTTTCCCTGAGCTTCTTCATCTTTGCATCCCCTCTTCCCTTTCCAAGAAGAACGTAATCGAAGAATTTCTCATCGAGCTGTTCCTCATCGAAATCGGAAAGCATGTTTGAAATAGTATAATATGCCATGTAGATCGTGGAATCCGCAAGTGCCTCAATCATCTTGCTTTCATCGAACGGGAATTTCGTTCCAAGTCCTTTTGCCCTCGTGCACGGCCTGGTCTTAAGCCAGTCCGCAGTATAAAGTAGAATACTCCTCGTTTCTTCGGGAATGGTATTCATTTTCTTAATCCAGTTCTCGGTATCTTCGGTCCATTTTTTGTTTCCGTAATCGATGAACCACTGGTCTTCAAGGATGTTTACTACAACTTCAGAACCGCATCTGCAGTAAACAGGGGAATTCGCAATAGTATAAACGCTGAATGCATTATTTTCTTTTATCAAATCCTCGCCTACTTTTTCCTTTGCCTCCATCACCGGCATTCCCTTGTATTTTCCTATAATCATTTTTCCTTGGTGGGCTTCCTTCCGATATATCTCTTTTGTCATATCCTCCAATACAGGGTCGTTCTGATCCTTCACCTTAAACCTTTCGAAATATTCATCCATTTTGTGAATTACTCCACCTTCAAAACAGATGACGTAGTGGTCATCAGTGAGTAAATCTAATTTATTGAGATCCTTAAGGGCAGCATAATCGTAAGGGGCATGCGCGGGTACGCACATCACGATTCCCGTTCCTACTTCCTCGTCAACAAAATTTGCAGGATAAAGCGGAACGAAATCCCCGGTTGCAGGATTCTTTGCTTTAAGCTTGAGCAGTTTTTCCGCACTTACTTCTTCAAGAACTTCAATATCAAGCTGGTATCCCAAAAGTTCTGCAGCTTTCTTTGCCATATAAACGGTATCTCCTTTTATTTTCGCCTTTACGTATTTTGCCTTTGGATTCAGCCAGATGTTCGTAACCCCGTAAACGGTTTCCGGCCTGAAAGTGGTTACGATAAAAGAACTGCTCCCGTCCTCTGCCATGAACTTGATCACGGTTACGTTTTCAAGCTCCGGGTCAACGTCGCCTCTTGTATCATGCGCGCTTACCGCCTGCCTGTCGTTCGGGCACCATGCAATCGGATATTCGCCTTTCACAAGATAGCCCAGTTCCTTAAGCTTTCTGAACTGCCATTGTATGAATTTGTTGAATTTCGGATCGAATGAATAGAATTTCCTCCTCCAGTCTATTGAATACCCCATCTCCTTCATTCCGTCTTCGATTTCCTTTGAGAAATAGGTTACGAGCTCTTCCGGCTCTGTAAGCGTCATTGCCTTTGCCTTTGGAATTCCGTAGATTTCAGTGAATACTTTCAGAACGTCCTTGTCCTTTTCCGCAATCCTGTGAGCCATTGCAATTATGGGGGTTCCGGTGACGTGAAAACCCATGGGAAAAAGAACGTTATATCCTTTTAATCTAAGATATCTCGCATAGATGTCCGTAGTTGTATAGGTTCTTCCATGGCCTATGTGCTGCGGGGAATTCGGATAGGGAAATGCCGCGGTGAGGTATTTCTTCTCTTTTTTGCTTTCCACATCTGCCTCATACGCCTTTTCCTTTTTCCATCTACTGCGCCATTTTTTCTCGACTTCAGGAATATCCATGGTCTTAACAATCGAAGGTAATGTTTTTTATACACTCGGCTCGTCCTTACAGCAATATTTAAAAAAACATACATCACCACTTAATCGCAATGACAAAACTAAAACTCATAAAGACATACAGGCAGTTCGAGGATGTTGACAGATTCATGAAAAGAGCCCAGGCAGTGAAGAAAACAGAAGCAAGGCCGTCAACAAGAAGGCTCAGGGCTTCATTTTCAAGGCTTTTTGAAAGTTATGAACTTATGAAACTGGCCAGCCAGAAGGCGATGGTAATGAAAAGTACCAGGGAGGAGGTTCATGGAGTCATATCGGACTGGGAACTCACAAATATGCTTATTACTGCAATACACAGGTCGCAATGCGGTGCAAAGATAATGACGGCCAGGCTTGAGAAAGCAGCCGGAGAACACGGATATTCGGTTGACGTATCGAAAGCAACAAAAGAGGACGTAAGAAACCTTCCAGGATTCTGTAATTTCATCAGAAAATGCATAATTCCGAAAGTAAATGCCGTAAAAGTGATAAGCGGAGATGGAAAGGAAAGCCGGCCGCTGGTTTTCAGTGCGAATCTGATTCTTGTCCAGAGGGAAGACCGGGCGGTTGAATTCCCTTATACTTCATATGACAGGAATTTCATATATTTTCTGAACGGACTTGCATTCAGATAGACTATTTTAATTTTTCAAGGACTTTTGTTATTTCTTTTCTTAATCTTGGATCAGTGGTTCTCCTGAGTTTTTCTTCCATTTCAGCAACAAACACATGGTCAGGTTCAGGGCCTCTCGGCTGTAATGGATGATTTGGCATTAAACCAGGTCCGGCAACCATGCCCGGGCCATTTATCATTCCGAGCATTTTTACTGCTGAAACATCCGGATTGGGTTTTTGGACATGCCCGAGATGAAGTTCTGCCTCAATTTTCCCGGGTGCTAATGCTTTTTCAGCACCTTTTTGTTCTACCGGATTTTGTAATTTCGGCTGTTTTAACGGGGTTACCATCCTGCAGTCGTCAATCAATGGTTTTTTTGGTCTTATTATTTCCCGTTTTAATAATTTATTTTCTGAATTCATTGGATTATGCCTCTGGTGCATGTTTTAAACTGAATTGGAACGACAGGTTTTATAAAATATCAGCCTTTTCGTTTAAGTACTCTTTTCTTGACAGAACCTACATGTTCACGTTTCCTTCCTATCAGTTTCATGAAATCCTTGTATTTTTTCTTCAATCCTTTTCCAACTTCAAATCCTTCTTTTCCGTTGGTTATGTCAAGAATAGCATTATCGGTTCCTTTCGGTATTTTTCTTCCTTCAACTTCTATGGAATAAGGATGTTCGGGCTCTACATTGAATCCAAGAACCAGTCCACCTTTAAGCGTAAGAATCGCGTGCTCGCCTTCAACTTCCACCTTCTTGACTTCCGGAATTTCCTCCGTGAAGATTACCCCGACGTCTTTCATTGTTATAAGCGGCAATGACTTTTTCAGGGTTTTTTCATCATAAGAAATAATATCCGCCTTTGGTTCAATTCTTGCCCCGCCTTTCTTTTTCTTTTCCCTTGAGAACAGCTGGAGTTCTTCCGGCGCTTTTTCAACGTCCTGGATTTTCCTGAACTGAAGCACTTTTCCTTTTGTCAGGAGTTTTCTCTGCTCATCTTCTTCGCTTTCGCTCGGAGGAATAAGATAGAGGCTTCCGACTTTTTCAGGGACAAAACCAAAGGTGTTCATTGAAGCAATAAGGTCCTCGGCATATTCCAGCCCATTCGGTGAAGTCATATAAATTGCATTATCGGTTCCCACTGACTGATTCAATCTGAGCATGATTTCCGCGCTTTGCTTATCTGTTAACCAGTGCATAAACGAAAGCAGAAGGACATCTTTTCCTTTTCCTGCCTTGAAATCCCCTGCCCTTAGATTATCAACGAATGAATGCGTTACTGTTGATTCAGAGATATAATTTCCAATCCTTTCTGGCAGGCTTTCGTGGAACATGGATATTACATCTGCATCCAGGCACCTGCCGTCTTTCATGAGCGCAAAAAGCTCCCTGAATCCCCAGAGCTGGTCGAGCCTTGCGCCGATTAATTTATGGAGATGCTCGCTTCTTGTTTCTCTCCATACATGCATTTTAAGAACAATCTTTTGGTCCAAAGTAGTCTTGTGTTCATGAGTCAAGGCTAAAAGAAAAGCTATGTCTGGGAATCTTACGAGCCATTGCCTCTTCAAAGTATCAGGATGTATTGGTAGCTTATAAATATCATCTATGTGGGAGAGAAGCATCCCATGTACCCTCTTATAAACTTCGGCAATTACCTCTTTTCTTAACTTATTAAATGAATTGAGTCTCAATTTATCTAAAAATATTTTCTCTTCGCATGTTGCTATCCACTTTTTCTGCATGTCCGTAAAATCAATCCAGTGTGTTACCGTAGAATTACTGATGTTTGAATCGTACTTCCTCTTAAGCAGTCTTGCAGCCCAGACTCCGCTTGGAAGCACAGATGGGTTTTCTTTTAATAAATCAGTTATTATTCCCATAAGCCTCCTCTTTGCCGCTTCTTTTATCTGAGGATCGACATTGTTGAAAGCTTTTATCTGTTTTAGAAAAATTTCAGCATCGCATGTTTTCAACCATCCAACTTGTAGAGTTGAAAGGTCGCCACAAGTTCTTATAGAGCTGGCATAAGGAGCTGCACCATATTTATTTTTGAGAAATCGGGATATCGCAATTGAACTTGGAAAAACATCAAAATCATCTTCGAGTTCTTTTTTGACTATTTCATAAAGGCGCGATTGTGCAGCTTCTATGCATTTTTTATCTAAAGAATTAAAGGATTTATTGGAATAGTGTCTAAGAAATATACTTGCATCCGCATTTCCCATCCATTCCATCTGTTTATCAGTAAAATCTATATGGTGGAATAGAACAGTAGACTGTATTTTTAAGCCGTAACTTCCTAGCAATCCAGCCATTTTACTGCTAGGAAATACTTCTGGATGACTTTCAAGTTTTGCTTCAATTATCTTCTTAAGCCTTTTATCTATTGCTTCTTTGCATTTTTCATGCGATTTACTTACTCTATTTTTTCTAACGCTTTCGAAAAATGCTACTTCTGAACAAGAGTTTAACCAATTCACTTGGAGATCCACAGTATCAATATTTTTGCTTACAGAGCGGGTACTGGTGTTCACATTGTACTTTCTAAGCATTTCTACTATGTTCTTGGCGCCAGGATACATATCTGGGTGTTCCTTCAGTGCCTTGGCTACCAATGCCTCTAACTCAACTTTATCCATGTATATAATGTGCATAAAAGTGTTTTAAAATGTATGTTTTAGGTGCAAAAGCGGGTGGAAATGCCTATTCGAAGAGCCTTATGTTTTATAAAATATTCCGTCGAAATCTTAGCAAAGAGGCGTATAGAGCTAATTATAGGAGATGGATTAAATGAGGAAAGAGGACGAGTACGGATTTGAAAAGATAGTCGAAGTCTACGACGAGAAAACCGGAATGCAGGGAGTGTGCGTAATACACAACACCGCAAGAGGGCTTGGAAAAGGCGGAATAAGAATGGTCCCTGATATAACCACGGAAGAGGTAATGGGGCTTGCAAGGGCAATGACCTGGAAGAACGCGATGGCGGATATTCCTTTCGGCGGTGCAAAATCGGGAATAAAGGCAAACGACAAGGAACTGACTCCCGAACAGAAAGAAGCGGTTGTGCGCGCATTCGCAAGAAAAATTGCAGAACTCATGCCCGGCCAGTACATTGCAGGACCGGACATGAACATGACCGAAGTCGAAATGGATGAAGTGGCGGATGAATTGAAAAATCCGAAAGTTACTACGGGAAAATCGATTTCAATGAAAGGACTCCCCCACGAACTGGGAAGCACGGGCTATGGGGTGGTTGTTTCGATAAGGGTTGCAATAGAACATCTTGGTTTGGATCCGAAAAACCTTACCGCTGCGATAGAAGGGTTCGGAAACGTTGGAACATTCACCATGAAATTCCTTACAGAAATGGGAGTTAAAGTGGTTGCAGTATCCGATTCAAAAGGAACTATTTACGATGAGAACGGCCTTGACTATGAGGCGTTGATGAAAACGAAGGAGGAGAAAAGAACGGTTACCGCGTATGACAAGGGAAAAGTATTCGGAACGAAAGAACTGTTCGAGCTTCCTGTGGATATTCTCGTTCCCGGGGCAAGGCCGAACGTGATAACAGATGAAAACGTTGAAAAGGTCAAAGCGAAGATTGTTGCTGAGGCTGCGAACCTTCCGATTCCCTATGAAACCGAGAAAATACTCATGAAAAAAGGAGTTACGGTTATTCCGGACTTCGTTTCAAACGCGGGCGGAGTGATAAGCTCATGGTGCGAAACAGAAGGGATGGATGAAGAAAAGATGTTCAAGATTGTCGAAGAAAAGGTAAGCAACAATACCAAAGTGATGCTCGAACATGCGGATAAAATGGAAAAGGACACAAGGAAAGCTGCTCTTGAAATTGCAAAGCAGAGAGTCCACGATGCGATGGTTGAAAAAGGATGGATTTCAAAAAAGGAATGATTAAAAGCAGTTTCGTAGAGAAGAGAAGCTAACCAGTTGGTGCTGATGGCAAAAGGAACGGATCATGAAATAAAAAAACTTGAAAAAGGACCCTTGCAGAGGTTCAAGAACCAGAATCTTATTCTGAAGAAATACGGTGAGACAGGGCTCAGGATTTACAGGGCTATTACCGGAAAGAGAACGGTAAATGAACTGAGGAAAGACCTTGACATAAAGAAAGACCTGTTCGATGAGGTAATCAGTTATTTGCAGGAAGCTGAAATGATTGAGCTCACTCCCGTAGGAAAGGAAAAAGAGAAGAAAAAAGAGCCTGAAGAGGTTCCGGAAGAGGCAGAAGAGGTTCCTGAGGAGGAAGAAACAGAGGGGGAGCAGGTTGAGGAAGAGCAGGAAGAACCTGCCGAAGAGATGGAAATCGAGGAAGAGCCTGAGGAGGAAATAGAACCGGTTGAGGAAGAGATAAAACCGATAGGCATAGAATTCGAAGAAAAAGAAGAGAAACCAAAAAGGAAAAAGAAGGTTGAGGAGCCTGAGGAGGAAATCGAAATTGAGGAAGAACCTGAAGAGGCTCCTGAAGAAGAGATAGAACCGGTTGAGGAGGAAGAAGAGGAAATCGAGCCTATCGGGGAGGAGCCTGAGCAGGAAACAGTCGAAGAAGAACTTCCGGAAGAGGAAGCCCCGGAGGAGGAGCCTGAAGAATTCGAGGGAATAGAAGAGGAGATGCCTGAAGAGGGGAAGGAAGAGGAGGAAGGACTTACTCCCATTGAAAAGATAATCAAAAACAAATACGGAGACATAGGGCTCCAGGTTTACAATCTCATTGACGGGCAGAAAACCGCGGAAGAAATCATGAATGAAACCGGTCTGAGTGAATCGAAATTGATAGAGATACTCGATTTCATGGACGAGCAGGGAATAATCAAGCTCGATTATCCGAAATCAAAGGAAAAGGCCGCGCCACCTCCGATAAGCGAGGAGAAAAAGAAGGCCGAGGCGGAAGCGTTCGGGCCGATGCTCGGGGAGAACGCCTCTCCTGAAATGGTCACGATACCCATGCCTGTAGAGATTCCGGTAAAGTCCCCTGTCGACATAGTCAGGTCGGTCCAGTTCAAGACGAAACTCATACTGAAATTCAAGGACAAGGGAAGCAAGCTGTTTGAAAGCATAGACGGAAAGAAGGACGTGATAGAGCTTTCGCTGAAGCTCGATACTCCCCTGTACCGTATTTATGAAATGCTTGAATTCATGATGGAGAGCGACATGATAATAATGAAGCCCATAACCCGCAATGAGGTAAAGAAGAAGTACGGGGACGACGGCTATACCGTTTACAAGAGATACGGAAGGGAAGGGCTCATGCTTTATGAATTAATAGGGAAGGACCTGACGATAAAGCAGATGGCCGAAAAGGTCACCAAGGATTATCTGAAGGTCATAGACATGTTCCTTTTCATACACGAGGTTCTGGGAATAGAACTCCCGATAGACAGGGACGTGCTGGCAAGACAGCTCGGAATCTAGTTTTTAATCCTGCTGAGTGATATTCTTTCAATGTCCAGAGGCTCTGCTCTTTTTTCCAGTTTTGCAGGCTTCAGTTTCATTTTTCCTTTGAATAAAACGAGAATTTTCCTTTTTTCTGATGTCTGGAAATATTTTATCGCGCTGCTTATGTCGGTTTTTCCCGAGAGCCACAGAAGGAATTCGTATCTGAATTTTTTTGCGATGTTCTTCTTGTTTCTGAATGATTTTTCGGCAAGAAAATATGCAAGCTCAAGCTCTTCCGTTGAATTTATTTTTTCCGGATTCAGGAGGACAGCATCTTCAGGTATTTCATCTTCATTTCCGGAGAACAGGTATGCCTTCATAAGTGAAAGGAGAAGAGAGAATAATTTAAAAACACTCGCTTCATAAATAAGCTCCTGAACAAATCTTGAGAGAGGTATATTTATGAAACAATATCATCAGCCACATAAAAAAAGAGTAAGCAGCGGAACCGGAGGCAGACGGGAGAAGTACAGGGACAAGAAGCTCTCGCACATGGGCGGGGAATTCACCGCTACAAAGGCTGCAGACACAGAGAAGAGGACAAAGAAAAGGCAGAGGGGCGGAAAGACGACCGTGAAGCTGAAGAAGACCATGAGCGTCAACGTAGTCGCCAAGGAAGGCAAGGTAAAAAAAGCAAAGATACTCAAGCTTCTCGAAAGCCACAACCCGGAATACGTTCGTATGAACATAATCACGAAAGGAGCGGTCCTTGAAACCGACCTGGGAAAAGTAAAAGTTACCAACAGGGTGGGCCAGGACGGAGTAGTAAACGGAATTCTCGTTTCCTAGAATCACCTTTCATAGTCCATCATTGAGAGCATGTAGCCCGTTCTTAATCTTTCAAGTGTTTCAGGGTCCTTTAGCGATTCCGCTTTTTCGATAAGGTTTTCTGTTTTTCCCGTTTTTTCCTTTTTCTCAAGACTGGCGATATAAACGTCAAGGACTTCCATGAATAACCCTTTGTCGTATCCTGCCAGGTTGTACATTGAAATAAGATTATTGTACAGATGCTTCGATTCCTCCCTTTCATAAGGTATCTGGTGCGGGGGGAACAGCCTATCGGTTATTCCGCCAACGTCGCAGAGTATCAGTCTTCCTTCGGAACCTTTTTTCATCAAAAACCATGCCCTGAATGCCAGCGTTCCGCCCATATCGTCAAGAATGTATCCTTTGGAATGCAGTTCGGCCATGTGCTCTGCCATCTGCTTCAGGACCAGGGTGTAATTTGCCACCTCTTTCTTCATGTTCGTGTTGTTTTCCAGGTCTATAAGTTCGCCGAAAGTCCTCAAATCGGTCATAACGAGCTTTCCGTCAATTGCTTTTGCAAAGGGGACCACCGGCATTCCCGCTTTTTTTATCATTCTGAGTATCCTTACCCATTTTTCCGCTTTTCCATCCGCATTTCCGCGCGGTTCTTTTACTGCAAGGCCTATTATTTCATCATGCTTGGGCATTTTTGCTTCCCAGACCATTCCGTGGTTGCCTTCACCGATGCATTTTTCCCTTCTTATGACTGCATATTTCCTGAAACCGCTTGACGAGAGGCTTTTGTGGTTTCTTACGAATGCAGTCATGTATTATATTCAGCGCCAAACTCTTTATAAAACTTATGTTTCCACTATTTAACACATAAAATAAGCGGTCAGCACACCTTTCCTTCTTTCACCTTCTCGGTTTTGATTTCCTTATCGTTTATTTTCAGCGGTTTTCCCTCTGCAAGCACTTTTCCGTCAAGCACTTTGAATTTTATCTTTGAGAATTCCTTGAAAGTTACTTCTTTTTTCGGCTTGCTTTCTATTCCTTCGGCCTTTGCTTTGTCGCCTACATTCCAGTCTGCGAATGACAGTAATTCGATATTGTCTTCCTTGTCTTCTGCAACAAGAAGCATTCCTTCGGATTCAACGCCGCGGAGCTTTGCAGGCGCGAGATTTTTCACGATTATTACCTTGTGGTCAAGCAATTCATCCGCTTCGAAATAATCCACAAGTCCTGAAACGACCTGCAGCTCCCCGTCGGACATTTTCACTTTTTCAACGTAAAGCTTTTCAGCATCAGGATGCTTTTTCACCTCCGTAATCTGGCCAACTTCCAGATCAAGGTCTGCGAATATGGGCTTTGCTTTTTCCTCTGTTTTCGGCTTCTCCGCTTCCTTCAGCTCCATTTTCCTGAATATTATCTGCGGCTTGTTGATTTCATGGCCATTATCCAGAGATTTACCTAGATTCTTCCATTTGATTTCAGAATCAGGAAGATTCAGCTGCACGAATATGTCTCCTGATGAATTCGGAAGATAAGGATGGATGAGTATTGCAATATCCTTCACCTGGTTTGCAAGAAAGTTCAGGACAGTTCCGGCCCTTTCCTTATCCGTTTTTACAAGCTCCCACGGCTTGTTGTCCTGGAAATACCTGTTTGCATTCTTTGCGAATTTTCCGACTATAATATTTACTCCTTCCCTTATGTTGTCCTTGTCAAGCTCTCCCTCTATCTCCTTGATTACTTTCTTCTGTTCTTCAAGGAATTGCATGTCCTCTTTTGAAATGTCCTTTGCTTCGGGGATTTTGCCGTCGAAATTGTTTGCAATGAATACCATGGTCCTGTTTACAAGGTTTCCGAGATTTGCAATCAGTTCGTTATTGTTCTTTTCAATAAGATTTCTCTCGGAAAAATCGCCGTCGTCGAATGTAGGAACCTCACTCAGCAGGCAGTACCTCAGCGGATCCACGCCGTATTTGTCAATCATGTGGAACGGGTCTATAATATTTCCAAGGGTTTTGCTCATTTTCTGTCCTTCAACCGTAATATAACCATGGACGAATACCGATTTCGGAAGCTTAAGTCCTGCGGAAAGAAGAATTGCAGGCCAGTAGATTGCATGGAATCTCAGTATTCCTTTTCCTATTACGTGGATGTCCGCAGGCCAGTATTTTTCAAATTCCTTTTCATCTGTCCCATAGCCTATTCCTGTAAGATATGTGCCTAATGCATCGAACCATACGTACATAATCTGCTCAGGGTCATCGGGAACGGGCACTCCCCAGCCCTTTGCCCTTGTTATTGAACGTGAAATGCTGAAGTCGTTTAATCCTCCTTTTATGAAGCTCAGTACCTCGTTTTTCCTTGTCTCGGGGAGGATTTTCAGCTCGTCTTTCTCTATCAGTTCAACAAGCTTGTCCTGGTATTCGGACAATTTGAAGAAATAATTCTCCTCTTCTATCAATTCGGGCTTTGTCCTGTGCTCAGGGCATACTCCGTCCGGAAGCTCTTCTTCATCATAAAAGCACTCGCAGCCGACGCAGTACAGTCCCTTGTATTTCTTCTTGTAAATGTCTTTTTTGCATAGATTCCAGAGCTGGTGTATTCCCGGCCAGTGTTTCTCCTTGTCCGAGGTTCTCTGGAATGAAGTATAGGAAAGGCAGATTTCATCGGCTAGCTTTTTGAACATGGCTGCATTGTTTTTGCACAATTCCGCAGTCGTAATGCCCAGCTTTTCAGCAGCATGGACGTTCTTAAGGCTGTTCTCATCCGAGCCGGTAACCAGGCCGACTTCCTTGCCTTTCAACCTCTGATATCTCCCGAGGACATCTGTCTGCACGAATTCAAGCGCATGTCCCAGATGAGGAGCTGCATTAACGTAAGGAATAGCCGTTGTCAGATAAAAAATTTTATTTGTTATTTTAATCACCCTGGAGTAGTGTTATAATTTCAGGGATTAGTTTCTTAATGATTTGGCTCAGTACAGCCTCTCGATATTCTTAATCCTGTCAAAATCAGAATCGAAGGATGCTATCTTTTTAATGCCCAGCTTCTGCATGACGATGATACTCAATGCATCGCACATGCTGAAACCATTGTATTTTCCTACACAACCAAGCGCTGCAGACAGGTCTTCGTGAAGGACGGAAACTATTATTATATCGCTGTCGATAATTTTTTTTCCGACTTCATAGGCGGTTTTATTCCCGTCCCTGCATACCAGAAAAGTAATCAGTTCGGACAGCACGTGGTCGGTTATCACGGTCCTCTCTTTTACCTGTCCCAGAATATTTTCTGCTTCCGTGTGTTTTTCATCATTTTTCCTTATGAGCGCGATAAGGAAAGACGTATCGAGCAGTATCATCTAAGCACCATAGACAACGGAATCTATCTCTTCGGGCCTGCTTTTCTTTCCGCCTTTCACAAGACCGGAAAGCTCGCTTAATGAATAGCGCTTTTCCTGCTCCAGTTTCTCCTCAAGTCCTGCTATCGCCAATGCAATAACGTCCCCTTCCGTGGTTTTTTTCTCTGTTTTAAGCTGGAGCATGGCCTTCAGCGTGGTTATCCTTTTTGCCAGGTATTTGGGTATCTTTTTAGTTACGTATTCCATTTATTACACCTATTACACTTATTACACCAAAATTATTAAAAAAGTATCATTTTACCTCAGATGATAAATAAAAAAATGTCATAGATAAAATGAACACATTATGCATAAAAATAGTAAGGCCGGCTTTTATTTAGTAAGATTTAAAAACTGCACTCGCACAAATATAAACATGGGTTCAGATTTACAGGTAGGAGACATAATGACTAAAGAAGTCATAATAATCCAATACGGAAAGAACATGCAGGACGTAGCAAAGCTGATGAAAAAACACGAAATCGGCTCAATCATAGTAGTTGATGACGGCAAGGAAAAAAGAGCCAGGGGAATAATCACAGAAAGAGACATCATTCACAAAGTCCTCATGAAAGGAAAAGACCCGTATAAGGTCAAAGTTGAGGAAATCATGTCAAAGCCTCTGAGAGTGATAAAAGCGGATACATCTCTAGAGGAAGCGGCAGGCGCGATGAGGGACAATCACATAAAAAGACTGCCCGTCGTCGGGGATAACAGCGAGCTTGTCGGCCTGATAAGCGAAGGAGACATAATGAAAGTATTTCCTCTTATAGTGGATCTCATGGAAGAAAAAGCAGTCATGAGATAATGCTCATGCTGTGCATGGATGGCCACTGGAGCTTTAAGCCGTGAAGGTTTGGTCAACAGTGCACAGCCCATTACACTCCTACTAATTTTGTCTGACCCTTAGGTAAGTGAAGTGAAATACGGAAACGGCAGGGAAATAAGGGAAAAGCACAAGAAGCTCGGCAGACTGCTGGCCAAAATGAGAAAGGGCATCGTCCTTGTAGAGGGAAAAAGGGACAAGAACGCCTTTGAGAAGCTTGGAATCAAGGCGGTTGCTGTTTCGGGCAGGATAAGGAGCGCCTGCGAAAGCCTTGACGGCGAGAAAAGGGACGTTATAATAGCTACGGACCTGGACCGCAGGGGAAATGAAATGGCGCGCGAACTTACCGGAGAGCTTGAAAGATATTCAATAAGGGCGGACAATGAGAGCCGCGTGCTGTTGGCAAGAATACTGAAAATGAAATATTTTGAAGACGTAAAAAGAAGATATGATGAGTTTATGGAAGAATTTGAAAAAATAAGGTGAGAAATATGGCGAAAACATACATAGATACGGTAAAATACCTCGTATATACGGACGTTGAAATAGACGGGCTTGTGGAAAAGCCTGATGTCGTAGGAGCGATATTCGGGCAGACCGAAGGGCTTTTGGGCGATGAACTCGACCTGAGGGACCTCCAGAAGAACGGAAGGATAGGAAGAATTGAAGTTGATTTGAGAGGTATAGAAGGAAAAACAAAAGGAACGATAAAGATACCGAGCAGCCTTGACATGGTCGAAACCTGCATTATCGCTGCAGCATTGGAGACTGTAGACAGGGTAGGGCCGTGTGAAGCAAAGCTCAAAGTGGGAAAGGTAGAAGATACCAGAAGCGTGAAGAGAAAGGTATTGCTTACAAGGGCAAAAGAACTTCTCAGAAAGCTTATCACCATGGAAATACCCGAGAGCAGGGAAATTTCGGACATGGTGCGTGATGAGGTCAAGATTTCAGAAGTAACTGACTACGGGCCGCAGAAGCTTCCTGCAGGGCCGGGAATACACACGAGCAATGATATCGTTGTCGTTGAAGGAAGGGCGGACGTAATCAACCTCCTCAAGAACAACATAACGAACGTTATTGCTGTTCAGGGGGCGAAGGTCCCGCCCAGCCTTGTGGAGCTTACAAAGAAGAAAGAAGTGACTGTATTTCTTGACGGAGACCGCGGGGGAGACATCATCCTCAACGAGCTTGTCCAGGGAGGCGCTGAAATAGACTTCATCGCAAGGGCGCCCACAGGAATGGAAGTTGAAGAGCTTACGAGAAAGGAGCTTATAAAATGCATGAGAAACAAGGTTCCTTTCGAGCAGAGGGCAGACGTGGTAAAAACCGAAAGGACTGAAAAATACGGCAGGAGAGAGGAGAGAAGGGATTACAGGGGAAAACAGAAATACCAGCAGAGAAGCGCGCCCAGGGAAGCTCCAAGACATGAAAGCAGGCCTCCGCCGAAGAAGGAGGAAGAGAAGAAAGAGCCTGAAAAGGTTCACAAGATAATTCCGAGCAAGGAGAACTTCCTTACCGAACTTGACGAGCTTGAGAATACTTTGAATGCAAGGTTCTACAACGACCATTATGAGAGAGTAGCGGAGGTTCCGGTAAGGGACGTCATCAAGAAGCTGGGCGAGAGCAGGGATACCAACGCGATAATCTTCGACGGAATAATAACCCAGAGGCTCGTCGACCTTGCCGCAAAGCAGAACGTTAAGACCCTCGTGGGGATAAAACTCGGAAACGTGAACAAGACCCCTGAAGGAATAGAGATAATAACGAAATCCTAGAGTGGTTTCTGCTCTTTTTCTTCTTTTACTTTTTCTATTTTCTTTTCCAGTTTCTTTAGGTCCTTTTCCTCTTTCTTTACTTCGTTCTTTATCTGTTTTACTTCTTTTTTCTTTTCTTCCTTGATTTCCTTTTTTACTTCTTTCTTGGCTTCCTCCTCTTTCTTTTTCTCATTTTTTTCCTGCTCCTTCTTTTCCTTTTTCTCTATTTTCTTGAGCTCTTCTTCTGGAGCATTAAGCTTTTCCCACGTGGTTTTGACCCGTTTCAATATCGAGGGTCCGAGGGGCCTTTCACCGCTCAGGAAGAAAATGCCAAGTGTTGCTATTACGTTGGAGAATATTATAACTCCGAAAACTATCGGAGAGAATCCGACTGTGGTAACTGCAACCACGGAAGGGGTTGTTGCAAGGACCGCTGCTGCAAGCCCTCTGGGCATCGTAGTGAATATTATCTGCCTGTCCTGGCCCGTGAATGAGTCTCCGTTTCCTCCGCGTATGATTATCTTTCCGGCGATTCCCCTGCCCAACAGTGCAAGTATGGTTATCATCAATCCTATGCCGATTACGTCCCAAGTGAAATACTGGGGGAGAAGGAGCAGTCCTGCATAAACGAAAAAGAATGTTCTTACGAAAAACGTTATTTCCTTCTGGAACACCTTCATTGTCATCGTCTGGTCCACCGCAAGCTCATAGCTGGCTGCGAACATTCTGACTATCGATTTGGCATTTCCAAGGACGAGACCGAATATGAAAACAGCGAATCCTCCGCTCGCTCCTATCCATTCGGTGGCTGAAAACACTATAAGCGCAACTGCGAGCGTGAGCATGTAATAATACTGGTCTATTCTCAGTTTTTCTATTATGAACATCCATACCAATGCAGCAAGCCCTCCGGTAAACAGTGCAAGAAGGAAAGCCGCAAGGAATGTGTGGCTTATGTCCTCCGCTACTATTGATGCGGTAACTATTATCTCGACTACCACTACGGCGCCGATAATACAGAGAGCATCCGTGATCGTGGATTCTATCGTGAGGAATGCTTTGGCTTCCCTCGTTATCCCCGCTCTTTCCGCCATAGCAATTACGACTGCGGAGCTCGTTCCTCCGATAATCGCCCCTATCAGTGCGCCCTGCAGCGGGTCCCAGCCTATAAGAACGCAGAACAGGGTTACGAGTATAACGGTTGCTACGAAAACAAGAAAAGTGAATGCCGTGCTTTTGGGAACCGCTTTTACCACGCTTTTTATGTCAAGCATCATTCCTCCGTCGAAAAGCAGTATGACCAGGGCCAGCATTGCCATGAACGGGGATATCTGGGAGATTACCGTTTCATCGCTTGCATCTACGAATCCGAGCATGGGGCCGAGGATAAAACCCAGAAGCATAAGTATAAGCACTGTAGATATCTTCGTACGCTCGAATATGATGGTCGCCAGGAACCCTATTACGATTATCATTCCCAGTATGAACAGGTATTCAATCATGCATAGCATTCTGCGGAAAGGGATTTAAAGATTAATCGTTGAACGTTTATCATGAAAAAAGCGATTTTACTTATTATGGACGGGTTGGG
>Ga0180434_10001087_pt1 | contig 39736 bp, 41 predicted proteins | sample SS_ome_7_FD_132453 | JGI IMG/M metagenome (GOLD analysis project Ga0180434, IMG submission 132453) | Hypersaline lake sediment archaeal communities from the Salton Sea, California, USA - SS_1_D_2 metaG | ecosystem: Environmental > Aquatic > Non-marine Saline and Alkaline > Hypersaline >... | reverse complement strand
CGCCAGAGCCAACATACCGGGGAGAGAAGTGGTATCTGTCAGCCAGAGTATCCAGGTCTCAGGAGGGGTTTTCTCCACTGGTGAACTTGCAGGTATTGAGCAATCCCTGGCAATCAGGACTGCCAGAGGCCTGGTGGTCGTTACTGGTTGCTCCCATCCGGGGGTCGGCGCAATACTTGACGCTGCCGCTTCTCTTGGTAGCATCTACGGGATCATAGGCGGGTTCCACGGCTTTCATGATCTCAAGCGGTTAGAGGGGCTGTCCATGATATGCCCCTGCCACTGCACTCAGTACAAGGAGGAACTAGCCAATCAGTACCCCGAAGAGTACATAGAGTGCGGCGCAGGCCGGAGCCTGGAGGTACCATAGCAGCTAGTCCAAGTGACCAGCTAACAGCAATCCGAAACGTAGGCCAGGCCCTTGACCTATAAGGTGCCGGTCCCGTAGCACGCAGGCAGTCAGACTCCGGTCACCGGTCAGAGGCGGTGGGTTGAGTTCGGAAAGAAGCGGTGGAAGGGAACGTGAATGGAGCAAGCTGAAGGTGAGCCCAGAATCGAGCGCCGCAGGGAAATCCTGTACGGCACCCCGGGAATGGTGGTCTACAGAGATGACAGGCCTGTTCTGTGGGTCCCTGACGATATCGGCTCTATTACCAGGGATCTGTCCTCTCGGGACCTAGAAGCGCTTCAGAAAGAGCTAAGAAGGTATCTGGGATCTTCGGACGCCAGTAGGTGGCCGGACTAGTGGAGCATACGGGTACTTCTGCAGAGCCCAAAGAGGCGGTGCTGTACGAAAAGCTATCCGATGGCCGTATGCTCTGTCACTTGTGTGCGCATCGCTGCATTATTACAGATGGAAAGAGAGGTATCTGCCATGTACGTGAGAACCAGGATGGGACGCTCTACACGCTGGTATACGGCCGCAGTATTACCCGGCACGTAGACCCGGTAGAGAAGAAACCCCTGTTTCACTTCTACCCCGGCACCAAGGCCTATTCCATCGCCACGCCGGGCTGTAACTTCGGTTGCCGCTGGTGCCAGAACTGGGAGATTTCGCAGATGCCTCGTCAGCAGCATCTCACCATGGGCGAAGAGGCCAGCCCCGCTCAAATCTTGGCTGCCGCACAGCGGTACGGGTGCCGCAGCATTGCCTACACGTATACTGAACCCACCGTATTCTTTGAGTACACCTATGACACAGCCCGTCTGGCCCACGAAGCAGGCCTGGCCAACATCTACGTGAGCAACGGCTACATGACGGCAGAGATGCTGGAGACGTTCCATACCTACCTGGATGCCATAAACGTTGACCTGAAGGCCTTCCGCGAGGAGACCTACCTGAAGTACGTTGGCGCCAAGCTACAGCCGGTACTGGATACGCTGAAATGGGTGAAAAGCCATGGAATCTGGTTGGAGGTAACCACTCTTATCATCCCCGGCATCAATGACGGGCCGTCAGAACTGAGTGACGTGGCCACATTCATAGCCAGTGAACTGGGCGTGGACACACCCTGGCACATCAGCCGTTTTTTCCCTGCCTACAGGATGAAGGATGTTCCACTGACCCCCCTGGCAACACTGCGGCGCGCAAGAGACATCGGTCTTGAGACGGGGCTGCGCTATGTCTACCAGGGTAACATTCCCGAAAGTGAGGCGGAGACCACCTATTGCCACAGCTGCGGGAGTCTGCTGGTCCGCCGTCGTGGTCTGACCCTCTCAGACAACAAGACCGTGAAAGGACGCTGCTGGCAGTGCGGGGCTCAGATAGATGGTGTGGGTATGTAGCGGACCTAGCCTCGGGTATACCCGGACGGTGCCTGCCCTGCAGCTGCGTTCATAGCAGTCCGGGCAATCACTCCGGGGCATGAAGTGATCCTGCCTGGCGAAATGTATAGGTATAGACAGCAAAGCAAAAGGAGGCTGGAATGATGTGTGCCGGTACAGCAGATGTACAGGTCAGGTCAATGGCGCTGGACGATCTGGATGCCATCTTCTTCATTGACCATGAGATAAGAAGGTCACGAAAGCCTGTCACGTATATGGGCCTGACCACCGAGCGTGTCTTCACCATTGACAGGCATGTCGGAGCTCTGGCAAGACCGATCAGCTATGTTGACCTGATTCATGGGGATGTCTCGGAGTTGCTCCGGTTTGGCCTGGTGGCAGAATACCAAGGTCATGTTCGGGGCTTCATTCTCGGTCGGCTGGCCCACGTTGGCGAGGCGGAACAGAGAGTCGGAGAGATACTGATTCTCGGGGTTCATCCTGACTACCAGCACAAGGGCATCGCAACCAGACTGGTGAACGACCTGTGCGACAAGTTCCGCAGTGAGGGTGTCAGGCGAGTACGTATTGAGGTGGACGAGCGTGACAAAGACCTGCTCAGCTTCGTCCAGCGCGTGGGTTTCGGAATCGGACACCGGATTCAGTACTCCAGGGAGATATGAGATCGGTGTTACTGGGGAGCTTCCGGAGCACGCGAGTCCGAGGTGAGTCCTGCCTGACGTGTTCTCCGGCATTCCGAGGCACGATGTCACGTCCGCGTGCCTAATATCGGACACCATATCCGACACCGACACCTGGCTGAGACCGGTATTCAGTTCTGTCCCTGGTTTCGCAGAGAGATTGATGGAGAAATGATAGAGGCATCCGGCGGCTATGCAGGCTGGGTATGTGCCACGCGTACAGATGAAGCATCAGCCTGCCGTACAATCGAATACCCTATGATGGGAAAGAGGCGGTTCCAGGCTCGATGTGTTTGACCACGGTGACTGTGTCTGTTAGAATACCCATCACTGATAGAGGCCGGGTAGCACTGATTATCCGTGGAACAAGCGCCACCGATTCCCAGAGAGCGGAGAGATGATAGAAGCCTGGGAATTTGCAGTCAGACGACCGGAGCTTATCGCTGAGTGGGCACTTGCCCACATGGTACTGGTTGCGGTGGCCATAGTCCTGGCAGTCGTCCTTGGCGTTGCCATCGGCATTTACGTATCCGGCGAGGGTCGTGAGCGGACCGCCGCTACGGTGCTGTACCTGGCTGAGATACTGATGACCGTCCCCAGCCTGGCCCTGTTCGGTCTGCTGATGCTTCTGCTGGGCACTCTCGGATTGAAGACTATTGGCTTCCTTCCCGCCGTCATCGCCCTGATTGTCTACGGGCAGCTGCCGATACTGCGCAATACCTACATCGCTATCAAGTCGGTTGACCCGGCAATGATAGAAGCGGGCAGAGGGATGGGGATGAATGAAGTAGAGCTCCTCGTCAGGGTCAAGCTTCCTCTGGCAGTCCCGGTGATCATGGCGGGCTTGAGGAACGCAATCGTACTGATTATCGGCATTGCTGCCATAGCTGCTCTCATCGGCGCAGGGGGGCTGGGTGCTCCGATATTCCGCGGGTTGCGGAATGCCCGAATGGACCTGATCATTATTGGCGGAATAAGTGTGTCCGTGCTGGCCCTGTTGATCGATGGCTTCATGTCATTGGTAGAGCACTGGGTTACCCCCAAGGGACTCCAGAAGAAGGGGTAGGAGATGATTACCCTGGATAACGTGAGCAAGGAATACCCGGATGGAACACAGGCGGTCAGAGGCGTAAGCTTTGAGGTTCAGGACGGTGAGCTGTGCGTGCTTCTGGGACCTTCTGGTTGCGGAAAGACCACCACCATGAAGATGATTAACCGCCTCATCCCGATCACCGGGGGAAGAATCCTGATCGACGGGGTGGAAAACACCGCGATTGACGAGAATGAGCTGAGGAAGAACATCGGCTACGCCATTCAAGAGATCGGTCTCTTCACTCACATGACAGTGGCACAGAACATAGAGACGGTGCCTAGCTTGAAGGGTTGGCCCAAGGCAAGACGCAGGGAGCGGGCAGGAGAGCTCCTTCGGCTGGTGAGACTGGAGCCCAGCGAGTTCCTGGACAAGTTCCCCAATGAGCTCTCTGGCGGTCAGAGGCAGAGGGTGGGCGTGGCCAGAGCGCTGGGGGCTGATCCCCCCGTATTGCTGATGGACGAGCCCTTCGGCGCCATCGACCCCATAAACCGCGTAGAGCTCCAGAGCGAGTTCCTGAAGATACAGGAGAAGATAAGGAAGACAATCATATTCGTGACTCACGACATCTATGAAGCCATCAAGATGGGCGACAAGATAGCCCTGATGAGAGAAGGGTCACTGGTCCAGTATGACACCCCGGCCAGTCTTATCTACCAGCCCAAAGACGAGTTTGTGGAGGGTTTTGTGGGGGCTGACAGGGCCCTCAAGGGTCTGCAGTTGATCCGTGTGAAGGAAGTAATGGACGCTTCTCCCACAACCGTGGATCTGGCTGAGACTACCAGGGCTGCTCAAGACCGGATGAGGAAGCAGGGGACAGATGTGTTGCCCGTAGTCCATCAGGATAGATTCGTGGGCTGGATAGGCAAGGACGCCGTGGGGGAAGGAGAAGACCTCAGCCGTGTTGTAAACAGGAATGTGGCAACCGTTTCTGTGAACGCGGTCTTGAATGAAGCACTTTCTGTGATGCTGAGCAGCGGCCTCAAGTCCCTACCCATAGTGGACACTGACGACAGGCTGAGGGGGGTTCTTAGCTTTGACGCAATTCAGCAGGCCTTGCAGGAGGCCGGGAGCTCGAGATAGGGTCAGATGAGACGGCAGGTTGTGTTTGTCACTCTCCTGGGTATTCTTGTTGGATTGACTATCTGGATTACCAGCATAGGCAAGCTGGGTATCTACAGCACTTTCACGTACGGTGACATAGCCTCACTCACCGCGGCTCACCTTCAGATGGTGTTTATGGCGGTGCTGATTGCCATGGGGGTGGGCATACCTCTGGGGGTGCTGGTCACCCGCCCCGGCTTTCGCAGGCTGGCGCCCGCGGTGGTAGGGGGAGCCAATATTGGCCAGAGCATACCCAGCCTGGCTATCATTGCCATCATGGCACCCCTGTTGGGTTTCGGGCTTCGATCCGCCGTTGTGGCGCTGTTCATCTATGGCCTCCTGCCGATTCTACGGAACTCCTACGCGGGCGTTAGGAATATTGATCCGGCCATCATAGAAGCGGCCAGGGGGATGGGCATGACCAGGTGGCAGGTCATCCGGAGAATAGAGCTGCCGCTGGCCAGACCGGTCATCATGGCGGGAATACGCATTTCCACCGTGGTTACGGTGGGGACGGCAGAGCTTGCCGTCCTGGTCGGCGGTTCTGGGCTGGGCACCATCACCCTTACCGGGGTTTTCGCCCGTATACCACTGCTAATACTGCAGGGTGCTGCGCCGACGGCCATCCTTGCCATCAGCCTGGGCTTCATCCTGGAGCGAATCGAGAGTTGGATGACGCCGCGTGGCCTGAAGATTGCGGCGTAAGGGGGTGATACATGGCAGCAAACACCGGGAAGAGAGCGGATTCCCGGTTCGGAGGGGGTGGCAGGCGAGAAGAAGCCTCGCATACTACTAGCAACGGATAGCAGCCTGGAGAATCCTTGCACGAGGAGGGAGAAGAAGTGCGTAGACTGATATTTATCCTGGTGGCGGCTCTTGTTGCCTTGAGCCTGACCATGGTTGGCTGTACCGAGGAAGCAGCGGTGAAGAAGGTAACCGTAGGGAGCAAGAACTTCACCGAGCAGTATATTGTCGGTGAGCTCATGAAACAGATACTGGAAGAGAATGGGTTCACTGTCGTACTGGTCTCGGATATCTCTACCATGGCACTCCGCGAAGGAATTGAGGCCGGCGACATTGATATCTGTGCTGACTACACCGGCACCGCCTGGATGACTCACCTTGGACACGAGTACACGCCGGGCGTGGACAACAACGAGCTCTACGACAAGGTGAGGCAAGAAGACCGGAATAACGGCTTTGTCTGGCTGGACCCAATGTGGAACAACAACACCTATGCCCTGGCGTGCTGGCCGGAGTTCGCGGACGAAAACGACCTCACAACGCTTAGCGATCTGGCAGAGTTCTATAATAGCGGCGACGTAGACTTCGAGTTGTTCCTTGACTTCGAATTCTCCACCCGCCCGGACGGTCTGCCGGGACTGGAAGAGCACTACGGCTTCGAGGTCCCCGATAACGCCCTCAAGACAGCGGCACCGGGCGCTTCGTTGCTGGCACTGGAGAACAAGGAGACGGACATTTCCATGGTCTTCGGCACCGACCCGGTGATTGCCAAGTACGGCTGGCACATCTTCCAGGATGACAAGGCATTCTTCCCACCGTATGATTTGACCCCCTATGTGCGGCACGAAGTGCTGGACAAGTACCCGGAGATAGAGGACATCCTGAATGACCTGGTAGCCACCTTCCCCGGAGGCGGCGAGGAAGCTACGCCGGCGATAGTATCCGAAGGGCAGAAAGCCTGGCAGGAGCTGAATGCTCGCGTGGACATTGACAAGCTGGAGCCGGACGAGGCCGCAGAGGAATACCTGCAAGCCAACGGCCTTATCGACTAAGGGTGTCGCTCATTTCTACAAGTCCCGTTGACTTCGCTGGCACTACTGTGTAATAGGGGCGCCAGAGGCTGAGTTACACAAGGGCTGGAGAGGAGAACTTGGCGGTGGTATAGTGTGTACCGGGGCTTTGTGTGGTTCCCACTGAGCTCTCTGGGAGGGTTGCCGAGCAGTCGCGCGGCTGGGGAGATACTGCCTGTCAGACAAGCGGGAAAACACGTGCCAGGCAGTGCTGCTTCTGAAAAGGGTCAGAGCCAAGTGGTGCAAAGGGTGAGCCGTGGCCTCGGTCTGCTTTTTACCAAGCAGATCGTGGAGGCATATCAAGGACAGGTTGGACTGCACCCCTATGACTGGACAGATAGGGGTAGGAGAGTCTGGCGGGGCACGTTACCATTCTCCCGGTTAGCCAGTGCCTCCTCGAACTCATTCGGCGGCAGCTAGCCAAGCGTCGAGTACAGTCTCTTCTGATTGTAGACCCCTTCGATGAAACGGGGAAGTCCAGTTACCAGGAGTCAAGGGTCATGATGGCCTATCGCCTACGTAAGCTCAGGATACAGCGGCGATCCCTTCTTCATCAGCCGGTGCATGTGCAGCATAGTCGCTACCAGCGTCCCGTCGCTCTTGCGGAGTTCGCTGTCTGTCCAGTAGAATTCAGTCCTACCTCCTGTCCCCACGCAGACTGCCTTACCGGAAACGGCATAAGGTTCGCCGATCATTGCAGGACCATTAATAAAGCGTATCTCAGTGGCGCCGTAGAATGGCACCGCCTTGAGCGGAAACGCGGGGTAGACGTGCATTATCCAGGCTAACCGGCTCGGATTGATAACCGCACCGCCCCATGGCGAGCCGCCTTCGTACCAGTCTAGCCATTCCTCTGATCCGGCGCGTGCTGTTTGCACGTCATCTTCTGACCACACTGTGACAGGCTGCCGTGGTCTGAGAATGTCTCCGGGGTTCAGTCCTTTGAGTATTCGCAGATCTTCCTGTGGACTGCTCTTCAGTTCCAGGGTACGAAGATGAGATTTCTCTTCAGGATTGCCCACCGAGAGTGTGCCTTCCATGACCGTCTTGCCTTCCGGGGTCTCAGCCCGGGTTGACACCTGGAAGTCGGTGGTGTCCGGTGGGGGGAGCTCAAGGACGGCGCGTAGCTTCTCGCCACCGAGTATGGCAAACATGTAGAACATGCTTACCGAACCTGATTCAAACCACCGCGGGCCGAAAACCTTGATAGCCAGAGGTGCAAACAGGTCGAGATGGACTGTGCCCGCTACAACTCCACCTCTCATCCCCACGGACTTCCCTACCGCATCGTCATGGATTGAAGTCGTCATGCTTGCCGCGGCATTGACACCCTCGCGCCATGGTCCGTATAGAAACCCTTCCTTAGCTGTCATTTCCTCCGTCATGGTAGTCTCCTTCTCGAAACATATTTACCATATTGTACTACGCATTGGGAGTTGTCCCCAAGTTGTGCAGCCGTGTTCTCGGGACTTCTCTGGGTTCCTGCAGGGCGACAGTTTGCTGGGCCCGGTGGGCAGGACGAGCACTGGCCATTTCGTTACCTTGTCGGACAGGAAGCAAGGAAGTGCAGTGTATGATTCGGCACTCCTGGAAGGAGATCGCAGGAGGGTGAGAAGCGGGTCCGGCTATTGGGTAGGAGTCATACCTGCGCAACAAGGACGCCCCGTCCCCAGCTTGTAAGGACCGCATATGGCACCGGTTTGACCCCTCACCACTTGATCCCGGCGAGGAACCTGGTCAGGACCTGATTGAAGACGTCGGGGGCTTCCTCGTGGGGACTATGGCCAGCACCGCCAATGATTACCAGTTCAGAATCAGGGATGCCCTCGTTCATGGTCCGGGAAGGCTGCTCAAATGGCAGGTCCTCGTCTCCCCAGAAGATGAGGGTCGGCACCCTGATCTCAGGAAGCCTGTCGGTGAGCGGTTGCCATCTGCTGATGGCCCGGGACATGTAGATGTAACCGTTGACGGAGGTCTGGAGTGCCTTCCGGCGTGCGATGTCCTTCTGCTCCGGTTGTTTCCGGAATCTCTCGATCCTCACGGGATTGTTGGCGGCATCGAATTCAAAGGCAGCTTCCATGCCCTGAGTGCGTGCCAGCTCATCTAGTTTCTGCCTTAGCTGAGCATAGCCGGGGTCTCTTCCGAAAGCCCCGCTGGAGGTGTCTACCAGCACCAGTCCGGCGAGCATATCCTGGTGCTCCATGGCAAACTGCAGCGCAGTGAATCCACCCAGAGAGTGCCCGACGAGACAGCATCTGCCGATGCCGAGCGTGGTCAGAAGGTCGAAGGCGTCGTCCGCCAGTATCTCTACCGAGTAGTCCTCCTCGCGTGAAGGTGCTGCTGATCCGCCGTGTCCGCGGTGGTCCAGGGCAACAACCTGGTACTGCGGGGATAGGGCCTCTATCTGGTTTGCCCAATCCTGCATACTGCCGGTATAGCCGTGCAGGAATACCACCGCTGGCCCGTGACCGCCGATCACGTAGTTCAAGTCCATACCGTTGATACTGGCTACTGGCATTTAAACCTCCGTTCGCAACCAGGTGCCGCGTTCCTGCGCCACCTTCGCAGCTTCATAACTCGCCCTCCGCCCTATCCCACTTTCTCCACTAGCCACCTTTTGAGAAGTGTCTTCAGTTGGTGATGAGATTCGCGCAGGAAGTGGCCGTTGTCTTCGTAGATGACCAGCTTCTTCGGTTCGCGGGCCCACTGGTAGATCAGGCGGGAGCAATCTGTTGATAGGTTGCGGTCCCGTTCGCCGTGGATGAGCAGGAGGGGCTTGGGGGAGAGTCGCTCCACCCCGGTTGCCCCGTAGGTCTGGCTGGAAAGGCCCACCACCGCCTTCACCCGCTCACTGCCTATGCCTGCCTGGATGACTACGGCGCCGCCGAAGGAATGGCCCACCAGGCTGACCCTCTCCACGCCCAGCTCGCCGAGGTAGTACGTCCCCGCGACAACGTCAGCTATGCAAGGCGCGAGGTCTCCCGGAAAGCGGTAGTCCAGGCGGAGAGACGTGAGACCCTCATTGACAAGCTCCTCGCTCAGTATCCGGAAGATACCGAAGGATGGGCCGTCCAGTCCACCCAGCGCCCCGCATACCCAGATGATCCCGCCACTGCCCTCGGCGGTATGCAGTATTCCCCGGATGTTGCCGTTAGAGGTGGTTATGATCACCTCTGTCTGGCCATGCTCCAGCTTGCGGGTGCGGGCACTGATCACTTGAAGCTCTGTATGGTTGTTCATCTTCTGTGTCCGGGAGCGTGGATAGATGCACAGGGGCCTCAGGTACCCAATCTAGCGCGATGGCAGCCGGGGTGTCAAGCAGGGCCCCTACGGCTGTGCGCGGGGTCTCTCTGGTACCGGCAAGGATGCCATGGGCGGAACTGTCCGCCCGCGTACCAGCGAAGCAACGATGCCGATGGTGCAGAAGGCGGCAGCATACACCAGACTGTCCTGGAAGCCGTTGACCAGGGCCAGTCTTTCCAGCATGGCAGGGGCGAACTCTCCAGCGGTGAGCTGGGCGGCGTGAAATGCCTCACGCGCGGCGAAGATGGTACCCGCGATTGCGATACCGCAGGACATGCCGATCTGCCGGGTGGTGGCGATCATGGCCGAGGCCGTGCTCAGGTTCTGCCGTGGCACTGAGCCCATGACCGAGCTGTTATTTGGTGAGGAGAACAACCCCATGCCCAGCCCCAGGACGGCCAGCCGCATGAGTACTGCAGGCGTGTCGGACTGGATGTCAAGCCTGCTGAGCAGAAACAGGGCGGTGGCCATAAGGGCCATCCCCACGGTGCACAGTACGCGAGACCCGGTCTTGTCCGAAAGCCAGCCGCTAACCGGCCCCACTACTAGCGAGGTAGCTGAGACGGTGGCGAATAGAAGGCCAGCCTCCGCAGCAGTGCGTCCGGTCCCCTGTATGAGATAGAAAGGCATGAGAAAGGTGTGTGCCGAGATGGCCAGGAACATGATGAGCATGCTCGTTATACCGGCGGCAAAGGCGCGGTTCCGGAAGAAGTCAAGGGACAATATCGGTTCCTGCGCCTTCCTCTCCAGAATGATGAAGACGGCAAGAAGCACGACTGTGCTTGTGGCAAGGGCGAGTACAGGTGCAGTTGCGAACCCCATCCTCCCACCGAAGTTGAAGAAGAGAAGCAGGCAGGACAGGCCTCCGAACAGGCTGGCAGCACCGCCCCAGTCAAACCCTGGCCGGCTGGATTCGCCTGTCTGCTCCCGCAGGAGGGTCCAGCCCATGGTGAGGCCGATGACGCCTACCGGTATCCTGACCCAGAAAATGGCGCGCCAGTCAAGAGCATCCAGGAGGAATCCGCCTATAACTGGCCCGCTGAGCAGACCGGTAGATACCATTGCCCCGACCAGACCGAGGGCCTTTCCGCGTTCATGTTGTGGGAAGGCGTCGGTGACGATGGCGTTGCCCAGAGCCACGACCATCGCAGAACCGAGCGCCTGGACCACGCGCGCCAGTATTAGCTGGACTATGCTCTGGGCAACGGCACAGAGGGTCAGGCCGATGGTGAAAAGCACGAACCCGGAGACGTAGACCCGTTTTCTGCCGAAGAGGTCGCCCACCTTGCCTATGGCGAGCATCAGCCCGACGCTTGCCAGGAGATAGGCCACCGTCACCCAAAGTACCACCGAAGGTTCTGTGTTGAAGACCTCGGTGAGCCTGGGCAGAGAGATGTTGACGATACTGGCATCCAGGGTACCCATGTATGTGCCAATGGATACCGTCAGCAGCGCCAGCCATCTGTAGTTATTCCGTACCTTATCTCCCATGACGCCTCACTGTGTCCTACCGTGAACACTTCAGGCGCGCCGGAGCTGGCCTCACGGTTGCGCCGCCCGGTAGCGACGTATGGCCGGCCACGGCCTCCAGGAAGGGGATGTCCACCGAGCAGTCGGGCAGCGCCCCAATGGTGAGCATTATAGCGTACCCTGGCCGCGCTTGTCAGCGGTTGGCAGCGGGGGCCGCAGAGCGGTACGGGAGTACGAGTTAGCGCGTGGCCGGGCACAATGGTCCGGGCCGATACCCTTCACGCGCCGTGGGTGTCGGTTCCAGGTCAGTCTACCAGGTCGAACTCATGCAGCCGGAGCCACATTGCCGAACCGGGCACGCCGAATACCTCGGAGAGGGTGCTTGCATCGCCCCCCTCGGCCCACTTGGCCCGCACCCATTCCCGGGGCATCAGGATGCACATAGCGAAGTAGTCCGCCATGAGCTCGTTGAAGTGGCCCTGGACTATGCCTCTCCTGCTGAAGACAGGCTGGGCCTTGCTGCGGGAGTGGGCGAGAATATGGAAAGCCTCGTGGAAGAGGCACATGCGGCTGTGGGATGGGCTGCCGTTGTCACTTAGCTGTATAACCCATCCGTCCCGAACAAGCCAGGTGGCGGCGCAGCACGCCTTGAGGTTGACTCTTCGTACCTCTATGGAGCGGTTTTCATCGGCGAGCGAGAGTAAGCTGTTGGGTACCGGCAGGCCTTGCACGCCGCCCTTCCTGAGCTGTTCCTCGGCTAGTCTCTCGATAAGGGGCATGACCCCGCGGCGACATGGCCTGGGCCCCCGCTGGGCGTCAGTGAGCCACTCACCGTCCGCGGCAATCAGGCGGGTGAGATTGCCCTGATTGATGTCAGTGCACCGCTCGCTGTCGGTGCTGTTGTCGCAAGTGTTCGCCAGCGGGCAATGCATACCATCGCCGCTGCTCAGGTAGGACCAGAGCTGCGCTTCCCAGCTAGGGAGCCTGCTTCGCACGCATTTTCTCCCGTCGGCGCTCGATGAGGTCCTCGATCATGGTGATCACGTCATCATCGAGTTCGTTGGGGTACTTGCGGTACGCGTACTCGCGGAACTCCGGCCATTCTGATGCCGGTGCCTGGGCCACTGCCGGGAGGTGTCCCGCCAGGGAGAGTATCTCCTCCACGGACACTCCGCTGTAGGTAGCCAGCTTCTGGCATGAGGACGTGCTGGGCACGTCTTCACCGGACATCCAGCGGCCGACGGTTGGGTGGCTGACGCCGACGTCGGCGGCGAGCTGGCTGGGCAGTCGCTTCCGGCGTTGCATCAGCTTCGTCAGGAATGAGATCATCGGGGTCTCGTTGTCGCTCATAGAGTTATTCTAGCATACCCCGGTCTGCCTGCCAACGTGCTATCTCCTCGGTTCTGTGTGGTTTTGGTTGGCGTCATTGCGAGGGCACGTGAGTGCCCGCGGCAATCTCTATGAACTACTAGAGATTGCTTCGCTTCGCTCGCAATGACAGTCTAAAGCAACCGGAGGCAAGTGCTGCCTATGCCAGAGCTAGAGCCATCTCCCCAGGGTGGCGCCATCATTCACGGCCCAGAGTATCTTGCGCACTCCCTTGCAGTCTCCGACAGCGTGGAGCTCCTTCACCTTGCCCTTCAAATCCTCGTACAGACGGTTGTTCTCCACTCCGCCAAAGGCAGTCACCACCGTGTCCACGCCATCAATCACCCTTTCTTCTTCAGTGTAGATATTGGCCACCGTGACGGTGTCGCCGGATATCTCCTTGAGCCGGCAATAGGGAGTGAGGACCACGCCGCCGGCGAAGAGCCGCTGGAGCAGGACGGCGCGAGTGATGTTCTCCACGGAGGGACCGGGGTACTGATGTGGAAAGACCACCTCCACCTTCTTCCCTCGCTGGAGCAGGAAATCGGCGGTGCTGAGTCCCTGTATGTGTGGCTGGTAGTCGACCAGGATGATGTTCTGGCCGACCTCTACCCGCTCGTTGAGCACGTCGCGTACGTCCACCACGTTGTCCTGGTCGATGCCGGGGATGTCGTCCGGAACCAGCGGGAGCGAACCGGTGGCGACCACCACCGCGTCCGGGTTTTGCTCCAGGACTGCGTCCAAGGTCACCTCGGAGTTCAGGTGCACGTCCACGTGGTTGAGCTGCATCTGGTGCCGATAGTACCTCGCCAGCTCGCCGATGTCTTCCCGGCCGGGCGCCTTACACGCCGTCAGAGTCAGCCCGCCGAGGTCATCGCCTTTCTCCCACAGCGATACCTCGTGCCCACGGGCCGCGGCTACCCGGGCGGTCTCCAGTCCTGCGGGTCCGCCACCGATGACCATCACTCGCTTCTTCGTCTCCGCTGTAATCAGGTCCAGCCAGCCCGGGACGGTCTCCTTCCCAACTACCGGGTTGTAGGCGCAGGTTATGCCTCTCGGGTTCCGGTTCTGCTGTACGTTCTGCCAGCATCCCTCCGAGCACGACATGCACTTGCGGATCTCCTCCACTCTGCCTTCGCGTGCCTTGTTGGCGAACTCAGAGTCACAGATAGTGGCCCGGTTCATTGCCACCAGGTCCGCCTGGCGCTCCGCCAGTATCTTCTCCGCCTGCATGGGGTCATTGATGCGGCCTATGCAGCAGACGGGCAAGTCCACTACCTCCTTGATGTTCGCGGCCAGGTACACAGAGTGGCCCAGCGGGTAATACATCGGGGCGATAGTCAGGTAGCTCCCAGTGCTCACGTTGAGGTAGTCCAGCTTGCCCGTGCTGGCCATCATCGGGGCCATGACCTTCATATCTTCTATGGTGTATCCACCCGGCCTGAACTCATCGCCGTTGAAGCGGATACCTACCACGAAGTCGTCGCCCACGGCTGCACGGACGGCCTCGATGACCTCCAGGGTGAAACGCATTCTGCCCTCAAGGCTGCCGCCGTACTCGTCGGTGCGATGGTTGGTGACCGGGGACATGAACTGGTTGAACAGGTATCCGTGGGCACCGTGCAGCTCCACGCCGTCCACACCCGCCTTTTTCACCTCGGCGGCGGTCCAGGCAAAGGCCTCCACCACCTCCTTGATCTCGTCCCTGGTCATGGCGTGGGGAACGGGAGCGCCCGGCGTGCGTGGCATCGCCGAGGCTGACCACGCCTGGTTTCCGGTCAGCTCTGATGCCGCGGCTGCTCCTCCGTGCCAGAGTTGCACGAAGAACCGGGTACCGTGCTGTTTGACCGCATCCGCTGCCCGCTTCAGCTTCTCGGTGGCGTTGGGCATACGGCTGGGTACCATCTGGGTGGCGCGGTGCACGCCCCAGACGCCCGTGCAGATCAGCCCGACTCCCCCCCTTGCCTTGGACTCCCAGTAGCCGATGAGACGGTCACCGGGCAGGGTATCGGGGTCGCGCATTGCCGGGTAGTGGCCGGGGACGACGATGCGATTGGGAATAACAACCGGGCCGAGCTTGATTGGGCTGAACAGGAGCGGGAACTGGTCTGACATCCTACTACCTCCGCGGGCTCATATATGCACAGGCTTTCGGGAGAGCGATAACCTACAGCGGCGATGCCCGGGTGAGAGCGTGGCAAGGGGTACCGCCGCGGACAGGATGGCTCCCTGCTGGGGAGGCTAGTCCTCCTTCCCCTGCAGGAAAGCGGGTTGCTGAAAGGCGGGGTTGGGGTAAGTGTAGAAACCCTTGCCGGTCTTGATGCCCAGTTCGCCTCGCTCGATGTAGGGCCGCACAAATGCCATCATCTGCTCGGGGGTGACGTTGGCGTCGTCCCTCACCAGGCTCTGGCCGGCGTCATGAATGACGTTCAGTCCGATGGCATCCATGATCGCGAAGGGTCCGGCCGCCTGCCTGGTGACGAGCATATAGGCGCGATCGATGTCCTCGGGGTCGCCGTAGCCGCCCGCCGCCAGGGTCAGGGCAGAGCGGATCAGGCCCCCGAGCATGGTGTTGTACAGGTACCCTCCCTTCTCCTTCTTCATAACCATGGGCACTTCCCCGATGCTGCGTGCGAAGCGTTTGAGGAAGTCCACGGTCTCGTCCGAGGTCTTCGGCCCACGCATGATGTCCACCAGCGAACCCAGCCCGCCGTGGAAGTGGAGGGCCGTGAACCTGTCCCGCCGCGATACCGCGTCCTCTATGTCCGATACCAGCAGGCTGGAGGTGTTGGTGGTCAGAACGGTGTGCGGCGGGCAGAGCTTGTCGAACCGTGCGTGCGTTTCCCGCTTCACGGGCACAGACTCGGTGACGGACTCGCTGAGGATATCAGCATCCTGGGCGGCGCGGGCGGGATCGGGGGTGTAGCTGATGCGGGCCAGGCCGGCGTCAATCTGCTCCTGGGTCGCCGTGCCCGCCATGACCATCATGGCGCCCATCTGCTTCTGCCGCTCGGGGCACTGCCTGAGGGCGCTCTCGGCGGCATCGTACACCGAGACCTGATAGCCGCCGCGCACCGCGCATATCAGGGATATCCGGCTTCCCATGGTGCCGGCGCCAACCACACATACTTTTTTCACTTCATCCATCTCAAACTGGTCTCCTATTGTACAGGCTACAACGCCACTGACGGGACGGCTATGAAGAGGCGTTCTCTTCGTCTACCAGTGTCCGGACATTCTGTCCGCCGGACACGTACTGGCGCATGAGTGCCATGGCCTCGTCGCTCCGGACGAGCTCACGGAAGAGCTCCGATTCCATCGCCAGGCCATCCTCCAGGGGCATCTCCATGCCTTCATAGATGCAGCGCCGGATGTGTTTGACTGCCAGGGGAGACCGGGCAGCCAGTTCCCGGGCGAAGGCAAGGGCCTCCGGCATGAGCCTGTCCGGATCGCAGGCTTTGGTTATCAGGCCGATCTGTTCTGCCTGGTCAGCGTAGATGCGCCTGCCGATGAGCTGCAGCTCAAGGGCCTTGGCGATGCCAATCAGGCGGGGCATGCGCTGGGTTCCCCCGCCGCCGGGTAGAATACCGACATTGACCTCGCCCTGTGAGGCTCCGGCGTTGCGGGACATGAAGCGGAAATCAAACCTCATGACCATCTCCAGGCCGCCGCCGGCGAGGTTCGCGTTTATCGCCGCGATGATGGGTTTGGAGTCCCTGCGGAAGCCGACACGCCGCTGTACCGGGGCGGCTGCCTGCTTGAGCAGGTTCTCGCCCATGTTGACCAGGAGGGAGACGTCAAAGTGCTGGATGAAGACGTCCGGCATGGCGCTGGTGAAAATGCCTACTCGCAGGTCCGGATCAGCGTAGAACTCGTTTTCAAGTTGGGCGAACTCCGCTCCAGACTCGCTGGTAAGCAGGTTCTTGGGCGGGTTATGGTACTTCCAGATAATTATCGGTCCCTCTTTCTCCACCAGAAAGAACCTTGGTTGCTGCGTCATTGCTTACCCCCTTCTTTCTCTGCGTTTCTCTATACTGGAGAGGCCTCAGTCCCGGGGCTGGTATTCGATCCATCTGCCCTGTCCGAGAACACGGCCGCCGGGGTCGATCTCGGCGCGGAGTATGGATAGCTGTTGCTCGGTCGGGACGGGTAGCTTCTCCAGCGGGTCGGCAACCAGCGGTTCGAAGCCCATCCCGGCGAACAGCTCCTCCACGCTGGTCCAGGGCCCTATCTGCAGTAGCTTCATCCGGTGGGTCTCCTCGTCGAAGCCGAAGACGGCCATGTCCGATACGACCCGGTACGGCCCGGTATTCGCGGGTAAACCTGCCTTCTCGCGGGCCCTGGGGGAGCCGTCCAGGTAGCCCGGCGAGGTGATGAATTCCACCCTTTCAGGGTACTTGCGCTTCTCCTGGTCAGCCATGAAGACGGTGCGCCAGCACATGGAGGCGATCTCGTTGGCTCCTCCCGCACCCCCGAACCTGCGCTCCGGCTTCTCATAGGTCCCCCCGAGGAGGGTGGAGTTGATGTTCCCGTACATATCCACCTGGAGGCAGTCCAGAATGCCGTAGTCATAGTAGCCCATGGCGCAGTGGAAGCCAACCGTGTTCATGTCCTTCCAGGCCAGGGCCCGGTAGCCGGCTAGTCCGCTGGCACCGGAGAGGAAGGGTACGTACTCCGGGGGCTCGGGGGAGATGGTGCCGTCCTCGACCACGAAGAAGGCGCGAGGAGCGTGGGTCATCCGCGCGAGCATCATGGCCATCATCGGTGCCCCCCCGATGGCCACCCAGTAGGTCCTGTCTTCCTCGATCAGGTTGGCGGTGTTGACCAGGATCGCTTCCGTGGTTGAGAAAGTGATTGGCTCGCTCATACGTGGTAGCCCTCCTTGATCGTCTCCGCCTGCATGAGCTGGATCAGCTTCCTGGCACCCACCAGCTTGTCCAGCATCTCCTCGTGTGTCTCGAAGGCATAGACCCACTTCTGGAGGTACTGGTCCATTGTCCCCATCCGGTCGGCAATCATCATCTCGGTCATGGCCTCGCCATCGGTAGCGTAGAGTCCGGGTACTGACCCGGGGTGGCAACCGAAGGGGATGTGTACCACCGCATCGACCATGTAGTAGGGGATAGTGGTGAGCTGGGGATTGCGGCGGATTTCGTCGTTGCTGACGATTTCCTCGGTGGAGATGATCAGTTTCTTGGCACAGGAGGAGGTTTCCATGGGAGAGAGGCCGGCGCCGAAGACGCGGGCGTTGCCGTACTCGTCGGCCTGGTAGACGTGAACCAGGCCAACGTCCAGGTTGAGCGCCGGGACAAGGCAGATCTCCTTGTCAGTAAAAGGGTCTCTGACCAGCTTGGCCCCCGACTGCCAGAAGGTATCCGTCCCGCCGATGTAGCGTAGAGGTAGGAAGGGCAGCCCCATCGCTCCGGCGAGCTCACGGTAGACCACGGCGCCGTTGGTCCACTCGGTGGTTCTGATCTTGCCCTCCTGGATGGCGCGTGAGCAGGTGCCGCTCTGGATGAACCAGCCGACGTCAATGTGGCTGACACAACCCCCCGCGATGAGCACAGCCGGGTCGAGACCGCTGAACCTGACCGCCACCGACAGGTCCTTCTTCTTCTGGCGCACGATCTCGTGAAGCAGAGCAGTGGGCCCGCGCTTGTGCATGTTGAGGTCGTAGCCTAGCGAGTCGCCGTCGGCGACGAACTTCTCGACTGCTTCCCTGGCGGTCATAACCTTGCTCTTCAGCTCACGGGACTTGTGGGTACGCACCCATTCCCGGTGGCCGTCCGGGTCGGGAGTGCGATATGCACCCTTGCCCGAGGCAAGCACTTCCATATCCGGCCCCGTCCTTCCGGTGGCAGGCAAACGCTTGACCGGCTGCCTGCACTTGTATTCGGGACGAATAGTGGCACAGCCGGGGGCGCATGTCAAGAGCCTCGCATTCTGGTTCTGGCACACGAACAATGGTGGGGGAGGTTACAGGTGGTGTGGCAAACCGGGCCGAGCTGGAGGTGCCGCGAACAGGGGAGAGGGTGACGGCAAGAACAGAGGGCACCCCACGGCAATCCGGTGCCGCTCAACGGTGCCCCCTGCATTCGGGATGACTACCAGGAGGACGTAACGGTTCAGAGCTCAGTCATCTTCCATTCCACCCTGCGACTGCCTTGCATGAGCCAGTCGCCTCCGGTACTGGTTAAGCTCCTTCAACTCCCGGCGGTGGGAACACATCAGACACTGCTCGTACCAACCGTCCATATCCCTATCGATGTAGCTGTCTCCACCGCAGCGTGGACAGGCTTTCATTCTCCACATCGGCATCGTCCTTACCCCCTCACATAGACTTCGCCATCTTCAGAAGGCACCCTGATTGTAGACGTACATGCAAATCCTGGATGTGACAAAGGTCTCGCGTGTGCTGATGTGGTGGGTCAGAGGGCAAGCAGGGAGACATTTTCCGGACAGGGGGCAGGTTGGAGGAATGTGCTCTAGCGGCTTTCGGCGAGCACTATCTCAAAGGCGCAGGATATTGCACCTTGCGGGCAGGCTGCCTCGCACATCGTACACCAGTGGCAGCCCTCCGTCTCTACAATAGTCACCTGACCAGATACCAGTACCAGGGCTCCACAGGTGCATACGCTAACGCAGAGGCCGCAGTTGTCGCATTTGGCCTTGTCTATTTCTGGCATTGGTAGCATTAGCTGCCACCCCCATTCAGTTTCACCTTACGGTGCAGAGCCATCCCGGTCTGTAACATATGTCTCAGGTATCGCGCCTGTCAAGCAGGCGCTGCCACCATTTCCTGTAGCGCTTCCCTGTCGGTTATCCTGATCTGGTGCCGGTCAATCTGGATTGCCCCTTCGTCCTCCAGGGTCTTGAGGGAGCGGGCAACGACCTCTCGCACGGTTCCAGCCATGGCTGCCATGTCCTGCTGGGTAAGCCGTGGCCTGGGTTGGCTCCCGTCACCAACGTGGTCAAGGAGTATCTTGGCGACTCTGCCAATGACGCGCCGGAAGGAGAGGTCCTCCACCAGTTCCACCAGCTGCCGGGTACGGTCGGCGAGGACTCTGGCGGTGTTCAAGGCTACCTGAGGGTGCTCGCGCAGGACGGTCTTGAGCCTGTCGGCGGGTATGCCGTAGAGCACCGCCGGGGTCATGGCCTGGGCGCTGGCGTGAGCAGGCCCATCATCGAAGACGGCAACATCGTTGAAGGATTCTCCCGGCCGGGCGATGCTGAGGATCTGCTCCTTGCCATCAGGGGATGTCTTGAATATCTTGACGGCACCGGAAGCAAGGAAGAACAGTGCTCCGGCGGGTTCACCCTCAAGCTGGATGATCTCACCCCGGGGCACCGATCGTTCGAACATGTCATGGCGCAGGGAGTCCAGCTCCGTGCTGTCCAGCCCGGCGAAATAGGGTATTGATTGCAGCAATTCCTTCTGCACGGTCTCGCGGCTTGTGAGACATCTGTCGTTTGCGGTCACACGATTATAACAGTGTCCGTAGCCGCGAACAAGCAGCCGCGCCAGTCTGCCAGGGGCGGGCGCGGCAATCTCACCGGTGCCGGATCGCTTCGCTCCCCCGGCAATGACTCTGAGAGACAGGCAAAGGCAGAGGGTACCGTGTTGTCTGTGGTGATGGCCACACTCCTGTGCCGCCGCTGCGTTGAGGGCCGGGCTCGTGCGGACAGTACTCAGGTAGGCTCGGCTCAAGGTTGTGACGTTGGTTACAGACTCGCATCATTGTCGCTAGCAGAATGAGTTCTGAAGAGAAAGGAAGTGGGAAAGGCGCTGAACAGGGATAAGCAAAGGAGGAATGAATATGGTGATTGAGAGATGGAGACCAAGCAGGACTGTATCGCCTTGGAGATTGGTCCGAGAGCTTGAAGAGATGACGAGGGGGTTCGACGATTTCTTCGGGCCGTCACTTCTTCCGGCGATAAGGCGCCGGTTGCTTTCCGAAGAGAAGGATTGGGTGCCTGCCCTGGAGGTAGTGGAGAAGGATGACAGGTACGTGGTCAAGGCCGAGCTTCCGGGTATCAAGGAGAGCGACGTGGAGCTCTCAGTGCAGGATGCTGTGCTTACCCTGAAGGGTGAGAAGAAGACCGAAGACGATGTCAAGGGAGACAGCTACTACTGGACAGAGCGCTCCTACGGGAGGTTCAGCCGGACGATAAGCGTACCGTCGAACGTGGACGCCGAGAAGATCGCGGCGACCTACCATGATGGCGTGCTCGAGATTGATCTTCCCAAAGTGGAGGAGGTCAAGCCTAAGAAGATCCCCGTAACCAACCGGGGCAATAAGGAGAGTACCGGCAAGTGACATGTCGTGAGGCTGCCTTCCCACTTCCAGTTATCGTGATGCGTTACCGGACTCCGCCATACAGCGGGGTCTTGTCTTTCAGCCGACAGCAGTGAGGTCGGGTGGGTGTTCGTCACCGGGCGGGCCGATGCGGCTGGACCTGCCCCACCACTGGAAGCCCGCGGCGGCGAGAACCGCCACGCTTCCGATTGTTCCCCAGATAGGCCAGGCGTTTGCAGGAAAGGCGTCCAGGAGGATGCCGCCAACCAGGGGTCCGAGGGACATACTCATACTCATGCTGAGTCCGAATAGCCCCATGTAGCGCCCGCGGCGGTCCCACGGAGCTAGCTCGCCCGCAGTGGCAAATGCCAGGGGGCTGAAGGTAATCTCGCCCGCGGTTACGATTGCTACCGATACCATTGCCAGGGCAAAGCTGTCAGCCCAGCTCAGGGAGAGCCAGCCGAGGCCATAGAAAAGGCTGCCCAGTATGAGCCCCCTGGCCTTGGTCAGTGTCCCTGCCCAGCGTGCTACCGGGTACTGGAGAAGGACTACGATGATGCCGTTGGCGGTGAGCAGCAGCCCGTACTGGACCGTGGACAGACCGAGGCGGTCTACGGTGAATACGGAAAGTGTGCTGCCAAGCTGCCCCATGGTGACGAATACCAGCAGGCAGAGCAAGGTGAAGGTCAGGAAGGTACGGTCAGTGGCGGCCGTGAACACGCTGCGGAACCGGACCTGCTCGGTCGGCCGGATGAAAGATTCTTCCAGGAAGAGAAGGACGAGGCACAGGGTGATGATGCTGGAGAAGGCGGCTACGCCGAAGAGCCAGGCATAGGGGAGAAAGGTTATCAGGTAGCCGCCCACAGCCGGGCCCATTGCCCAGCCGACGTTTGCCCCCACTCTCATGAAGCCGAAGGTCTCGGTTAGCTGCTCCTCCGGGGCGAGGTCGGCGACCATTGCCGTGATTGCGGGACGCATCATCATGCCCACCGATTGCCCGGCGACATACGCGAGAACGACGCTCCATACCGGTGCCGAGATGGCGATAAGGGCTGCTAGGCCGGAGTACAGGAACAGCCGCACAACCGAGGCACCAAGCAGCAGCCGTCGTCTGCCCAACCGGTCGGCAAGTACTCCACCGATTGTCTGCGTGGTGGATGAGGACACTCCGCCGATAAGGAACAGGGTACCCACCAGTGTCATGGTCAGGCCGCGCTCCTGGTGGAGGTACAGAGGCATGAAGGGCAGGCATATGGAGAAACCGGCCGAGGTTACCAGCTGGATAATGGTGATGACCCATATTCCCCTGGGAAACCGGTCGAGCACTCTGGTGCGCAGGTACCGGGCGGCCCGAGAACGTTGATTCGACCTCATGGGCACTGGTGTCGAGCCTTTCTGCAGGTGTTCCCGTATCAGCGTACTTGTGGTGATGTGCCGTTGGAAGCACGGAAGCCCATCACTTGTGGTAAAGTGACTGAAGGTGCGGGTCGTTTGCCCCCAAGTATACCACACCGCTCCTGGCCTGATTCACTGTGAGGCAATTCGCGTGATTGACAGTCATGCTCGTTGGCGCTATGGTAGGGCAGACCCTGGAGGAGGGGAGAAGGGCAATGTACTCAGACAGCCATTGCCACATGGACGGTTTCGAGTCCGAAGAGCAGCTGGAGGATGTGCTGAGTCGGGCAGCGGCGGCCAGGGTTGACATAATACTGACAACGGGCATGAGCCTGGGGTCATCTGCGGAGGCCATCCGGGTTGCCGCAAAGCACGAGATGATACTGGCGGCGGTGGGTATTCATCCCTGGAACGCCGTTCTTCCCACCGATGAGGTACAGCGTCACCTTGCTGAGCTGGCCAGCAGTGAGGGCGTGGTGGCTCTGAGTGAGATCGGCCTGGACTATGCCCGAAACCCGGGAACTGAGGCCGAGCAGCGGGAGCTCCTGAAGTATGAGCTGGGGCTGGCCCGCGAGAAAAAGCTGCCCGTCAATATTCACTGCCGCGAGGCGCATGCGGACATGATGTCCTTGCTCCGGCCGGAGGTGGCTGCCGGGCTTACCGGCAATATGCACGGGTTCTCCGGTGACAGCAGTATGCTGCAGGATTGGCTTGACCTCGGCTTCTACGTGTCTATCGGCAGGGCGGTGCTGAGGGGCGTGCGTGACCTGGAGGCGGCTATCACCCGGATCCCGGCAGACCGCCTGCTTACCGAGACAGACTCCTCTCCGAGGAGCCAGTCCGCCGGGCCCGCGGAGGTGGTCTCGGTTGCTGAGAAGATTGCCGCGCTGCGCGGGGTCACTACCGAGGAGATCGGCAGGAAGGCAACCGACAACCTGAAGCGACTGCTGAGATTATAGTACACCCGGGAGCAAAGCACCTGATCAGAACCGGGTGTGGACATTGACGCAGGCGGGCAGTCCGGAGGCAAAGGCCCGCTCCAGGGCCGGACGGATGTCTTCGGGCTTCTCCACCGCCTCTCCGTGGCCGCCCAGAGCTTCCACCACGCGGTCGTAGCGGACGAACCCCAGCTCCGACCCCACCACGCGGTTTTTACCCTTGGCTAGCTGAAGCCGTCTGATCATACCCCAGCCGCCGTCGTTGCTTATCACGGATACCACCGGCAGGTTGTGCCTGATCATGGTGTCGAACTCCATGGCATTCAGCCCGAAAGAGCCGTCTCCGCTCAGGAGCACGACCTGTTTGTCCGGCCGCGCCAGCCGTGCGGCGATGGCGTAGCCGGTACCGATGCCCAGCGTCCCGGTGGGCAAGACAGTAAGGATATGGCCGGGAAGATACCCTTGCAGCACCCCCAGGCCCCAGGCCGTGATTTCCCCGCCGTCGATAATCACGGTGGCATCTCTTTTCAGCACGTCCCTGAGCTCCCGGCACAGCCGGGCAGGGTGTACCGGGGTGGCATCCGAGTCCATAAGGCTGACCAGGCCCGCCCGGTTGGTGGCCGCCAGTTCCTGGCAATGGCCTACCCAGGGAAGGCTAGCCCGTGCCTGGCAGCGGCCGCGGGCCTCTTCGATCATCTGCCGCAGGACCGCCCGCGCGTCTCCGACTATACCCACGTCAATTGGACGGTTGCGCCCGATCTCGGTGGGCTCGATGTCAATCTGGATCCACTTGCTGTCCTTGTGATAGACGGGTACCTGCCCGAAGGCCAGGCGGAAGTCCAGCCGGGTGCCGATCACGCAGATGACGTCCGCCTGGTCCGTGCCGGCGCGCGTACTCAGGCACAGGGGATGGTCCGTGGGAAGCACGCCTCCCCCGCCGCTGCTGCTGAACGGTATGCCCGTCAACTCGACGAACTCGTGCAACTCGGCGTCGGCCTGTGACCACCAGAGGCCCGTGCCGCCGATGATCAGGGGCCGTTCCGCCTTCAGGAGAAGGTCCACCGCCCTGCTCACCATCTTGGGGTCGCCCTGCGGGCGGGCAACCGCGCGGTAGCCGGTTGGGATGACTGCTTCACTCTCGTCGATCTCGGCGCTGAGGACATCGATGGGAAACTCCAGGTAGACCGGCCCGGGCCGCCCTCCGAGCGCCTGGCGAAAGGCCATGCTGACGTACTCGGCGATTCGCCTGGTCTCGTAGCCCGTGCGTGCCCACTTGGTGATACTCCTGACCAGCTCCAGGGAGTTCATGTCCTGGAGGGCACCGAGCTCGAACTGGCGAAGCTGTGTTCTTCCTCCGAAGACCACTATCGGGCAGGCTTTCCCGAAGGCGTCCCACAGGCCGGTGACTGCATTGGTCACTCCCGGCCCGGAGGTGGCGGCAGCGATTCCCGGCTTTGCCGTAGTAAATGCCCAGCCTTCAGCGGCAAAGACCGCCGCCTGTTCGTGACGGGTGTCTATCACCCTGATTCCTTCGTCGGCACAGCCCTGGAACAGGGGGTCGATTTCCCCTCCGGAAAGGGCGAACAGGTACTCCACTCCCTCGGCCATGAGTGCTCTTGCCGCCAGCCTGCCCCCGTTGATAGTGGCCACTGCTGGGACCTCCTTGCCTTATCTTGTGGTTACGCTTCCTCTGGTGCATGACGCCGTTCGCCTACGCCGGTACGCCTGTAATCGCGAGGACCTCTGCCGCGTTCGTCTCGCCCGTTTGCACCAGAGCACTATAGCACAGGCCGGACTCCAGCGGTAGTCCGCCGACTGGTTGCAGTAGGTGCCGCAGGCATGTATCATGTCCCTGCTGAATCAGTCGAGGGGGTTGGCCATGTTTCCATTCGAGGGTATGATGGTGCTTGACTTCACCCGCGGCTACCCGGGATCGCACACAACCATGTTCTTGGGGGATTTCGGTGCCGAGGTCATCCGGGTTGACCCACCCCCGGCGGCCGCAGCGGTGCCGGTGGAGGACGCGGAGAGGCTGGCGGCTTTTCAGACTACCCACCGGAACAAGCGCAGCATCATCATCGACCTCAAGAGCGAGGATGGTCAGGCCGTGCTCAGGAAGCTGGTGGAGAGGGCGGACGTCCTGCTCGAGGGGTTCCGGCCCGGCGTGATGGCCCGGCTCGGTGCGGGCTACGAAGACCTGAGGGCGTTGAATCCCCGGCTGGTGTACTGCTCTCTGAGCGGGTTCGGGCAGGACGGGCCGTATGTACACAGGCCGGCCCATGACATGAACTACATCTCGCTGGCGGGTGCATTGAGTCTGATTGGACCGCGCAACGGCCCCCCATACCTGCCCAGCAACCTGGTGGCCGATTTCGGGGGCGCGGCTATGCATGGCCTGGCGGGTATTCTCATCGCCCTGCTGGCGCGGGAGAGGACCGGGCGGGGACAGCTCGTGGATGTGGCCTACCTGGACAGCGTGATCTCACTCATGTCCCAGGAGACCCCCGGCTACTTCCTGACGGGGAAGGTGCCCCGCCGAGGGGAGACGCGCCTCACGGGTGCACATCCCTGGACGAACGTGTACCGCTGCCGAGACGGCGAATACGTTACCATTGCCTGCATCGAGCCGCAGTTCTGGGATAGCCTGTGCCGGCTGTTCGAAAGGGAGGACCTGATACCCTACCAGCGGGAGCCCCACTCCCAGGAGGAGCTTGATGAAGTCACCCGGCAGCTTGCCGAGGTGTTCCTGACCCGGACGCGTGAGGAGTGGGTCCGGTTCTTCCAGGGTAAGGAGGTCTGCTTCGGGCCGGTGAATTACCTGGATGAGACCTTCCGGGACCCCCAGGTGGTCCATCGCCAGATGGTAGTGGAGATGGAGCATGTCGGGGTTGGGAAGGTCAGGCAGATTGGCCTGCCGATCAAGCTGTCTGATACTCCCGCCGAAGTCCGTAGCCTGGGCGTCCCCAACGGCGCTAACAGCCACGAAATCCTGCGGGAGCTGGGCTACTCAGAGGAGGAAGCGGGCAGGCTGACGCATTCAGGGGCGGTCACGCAGACGGAAGCGGGCTGACCGCGCCCCGGTCTGACAGGGGCGGAGGGCAATGCTGTGATTGCGTTCGCCCAGTCATCAAACCCCGGCGGTCACGGGGAGTTGTCAGGTTGGTCTTTCTGGCGGGTGCGGTTCCAGTCGGCCAGGCGGACGATTGCGGTGGCGGCCCGGCGCAGCGAGGGAAAGACGGGGAACCCGGCGCTAACGAATGCTTCCTGCACGGCAAGGAACTCCTTCATCGCGTCCAGGCTCTGTCCCGGGCGCACTGCCAGCACTATGGGTTTGCCGGACGCTTCACGGACCTCTCGGAAGCCCTGTATGGTGGGGTCCAGGAAGTCAGGCGAAGAAAACCGCCCTCCCCCTAAACTGCCTATTGGGTGGAAGCCGAGGTGATAGACAAGGACAGCCACCTCCGGCAGCCTGCTCAGAGTGTGCATGGTCGGCCGGATTGCCTGTGGAGTGGCCAGGGTAGGGGCATCGATCGGGTTGGTGAGGATGCTCCCCGCCAGGGGCAGGAACTGGAGGAGCTCCTGGCGGGCGCTGGGGGATATGGGGGGTATGTGCAGTCCTGCCCGGTCCATTTCGTCGCTGCCGAGCACGCTCGGGCCGCCGCCGGCGCCTACCAGCACCACCCCGGTGCCGGTGGGCCAGGGAACGGCGAACTGGAGGGCTACCACCACGTCAACCAGCTCGTCGAAGTCGTCAACCATGATGGCTCCCACCTGCCGGCAGAGCGCGCGGAAGGCGTCCACGGAGGTGGTCAGGCTGGCGGTGTGGCCGTGTGCCGCCCGCAGGCCGGATTCGGTGGTGCCCCCTTTGTAGACAACCACCGGCTTGCGTGAGGCTGCCTCCCGCAGGGCTGCCTTGAACTGCTGGCCGTCCTTGGCGCCTTCGATATAGGCGGCAATGATCTCGGTCTCCGGATCGGCGGCGAAGTAGTGAAGGAGCTCGCTATCATCCACGTCCAGACCGTTGCCGTAGCTGACCACCTTGCTGAAGCGAAGGCCGCGCGGGCCTCCGTCCGAGGGGAAGAAGCTGGCATGGCCGCCGCTCTGTGACAGGAAGGCCACCGGTCCCGGCTCCATCGGTCCGCTACCTGCCTGCACTAGGCGGCTCTTGGGAACGAACAGCCCGACACAGTTCGGGCCCAGGATGCGGAACCCGCCCCGGCGTGCCCGGTCCAGCATCACTCTCTCAAGCTCGGCACGCTCGGCAATGCCGCTTTCACCAAACCCGGCGGTGAAGAACTGCACTGCCTTCACGCCCTTTGCGGCGCAGTCGTCAAGCAGCGCAAGGGCCGATTCCGCGGGTATGGCCACAACCACGTAGTCGACCACGCCTGGGATGTCCCGTACGCCGGGATAGCAGGGCAGACCGAAGACCTCGGTGTACTTGGGATTCACGGGGTAGATGGCGGGAAACCCGGCGCGCTGTAACGAGAGCAGTACCCCGGTGCTGAAGCCTCCACCGGTAGGCGAGGCTCCCACCACCGCTACCCCGCGCGGGCTGAAGATCTCGTCAAGGGAGGGGCGTCTCGTGTCCATGCGCCAATGATAGCAGTGGGGAACACCGGCCGCAAATGCCGTTCACTGCTCCAGCGCCTTCTTCCCGGTTACCACGTGGCGGTCGTACCACTCCTGGACAGCCTCGGCTACCCGGTCTGGCTCGTTGTAGACGCGCAGCAGGCTGAAGTCCTCCTCGGCCACGCACCCCCGCCCCAGGACGACGTCGCGTAGCCACTCTAGGAAGCCACGCCAGTAGCGGCTGTCGAAGAGTATAACCGGAAAGGGCCGGATCTTGAAGGTCTGCATGAGGGTGAGGACCTCGGTCAGCTCGTCCAGGGTCCCGAGGCCGCCGGGCATGATCACGAAAGCGGTGGCGTATTTCACGAGCATCACCTTGCGCACGAAGAAGTGGCGGAAGGTGATGATTTTGGTGGTGTAGGGGTTGGGTTGCTGCTCTTCGGGGAGCTCGATGTTGAGGCCCACTGACTTCACGCCCGCGGCCAGTGCTCCCCGGTTGGCGGCTTCCATGACCCCCGGGCCACCGCCGGTGATGACAGAGAACCCCTTTTCGCCCAGTCGGCGCGCTATCTCCTCGGTCTGACTGTACACCTCGTCTCCCGGTCTGACCCGGGCCGAGCCGTATATCGTAACCGCCGGCTCGACACCGGAGAGCTTGTCAAACCCCTCTACCAGCTCCCCGATGATGCGGAACATCCGCCAGGATTCTTCTTTCGCCAGCTCGTTGATCTCGTACTCGTAGGCCATGGCATCCTCCGTACGGGAATACTATCACATCAGGCACGCCGGGGACAGTCTACGCGTGCTCCCGTGGCGTTGTTTCCCGGTGCGCTTGAAGACAGCGACGCGTCTGCTTATAATTGTCGCGCCGGCACCGGGCGGCGTGTACGAAGAGAGCACAGTCCCCGGCGATGGGTGGGGCTGGGCGGACCGGTGGTTCGTCTCCCTGCTGGCAGGCATGATTGAATGAAAGGCGGTTTGGTGTGAGAAGGATCGAGAACTACATCGGCGGCACCTGGCGTGCTTCGTTTTCGGAGGCCGTATTGGAGGTAGAGGACCCGGGGACGGGCGAGGTACTTGCCGAGGTGCCCCTTTCCACCGCGGAGGAGGTTGGCACGGCGGTCAGGTCAGCGGCGGGAGCCTACCGGGAGTGGAAAGAAGTGCCGGTAACCGAACGGGTCGCTTGCATGTCCAGGCTCAAGATGCTGCTTGAGGAGCACTTCGATGATATCGCCGTGACGACTACCCGGGAGCACGGCAAGAGCCTGGAGGAATCGCGCGGTGACACCCGCAGGTTGCTGGAGAATGTGGATGCCGCTCTGGGGATTCCATCTCTGGTACAGGGCAACATCCTCTGGCGCGTTACCGCCGAGATAGACGAGTACTTCGTCAGGGAGCCTTTGGGCGTGTTTGCCTGCATTGCGCCCTTCAACTTTCCCGGCATGATCCCGTTCTGGTACCTGCCCGCGGCGGTTACGCTCGGGAATACCATGGTCATCAAGCCATCGGAGCAGACTCCGATGACCACCACCCGTATCTTCGAGCTGATTAGCGAAGCGGGATTCCCGCCCGGGGTGATCAACCTGGTGCACGGGGACCGGGATACGGTCGACGCGCTCCTGGAGCATCCTGACGTTGCCGGTGTGTGCTCGGTTACGTCTACACCCACGGCGGAGTACGTCTATCGCAAGTGCGGGGAGTACGGAAAACGGCCGCTGTGCCAGGCGGGAGCGAAGAACTACCTGGTGGTCATGCCGGACGCCGTTTTCGAGAAGGCGGTACCCAACATCCTCGGCTCGTTCTTCGGGAATGCGGGCCAGAGGTGCCTTGCCGGCGGCAACCTGGTGGTGGTTGGGGGCTGCTACGACGCTCTGGTGGAGATGGTGCTGGACGAAGTCTCGCAAATCAAGGTTGGCTACGGTCTTGACGCTGAGACGACCATGGGCCCGGTGATTTCGGGAGCTGCCAAAGAAAGGATCGAGCGTCACATCGCTGGTGGGGTGGAGGAGGGGGCCCGGGTGCTGGCGGACGGTCGGGGAGTACGGGTAGAGGGATATCCCCGCGGCCATTATCTCGGCCCGACCGTGTTCGGGGAAGCCAGTCCGGACATGACCATCTGCCAGGCGGAGATATTCGGGCCGGTGATGCCTGCGATAAAGGCGAGGGACCTGGACGATGCCATCGCGATGATAAACGGCCGTACCGAGTACGGTAATACGGCCTCCATATTCACCTCATCGGGTGCTTCGGCGCAGAGGTTCCAGCGGGGGGTGAACTGCGGCATGGTGGGCATCAACATCGGCGTGGTGGCGCCGGTGGCCTGGTTCCCCTTCGGAGGTAAGAGGAAGTCCTTCTTCGGCGTCCTGCACGGGCAGATGCCGGACGGGCTGGACTTTTTCACCGACAAGAAGGTCGTTATCGAGCGGTGGTGGTAGCCCGGCCCCTGGCGGAGGCGCAGTCCTACTGTATCGAGAAGCCACCATCGATGGGTATCGTCTGCCCGGTTATGTAGGAGGACTCCTCGGACGCCAGGAAGAGCACGGTTGCGGCGGTCTCTTCCGCTTTGCCGTGGCGCCGAAGTGGGACGCGCTCCTGTACGCGCCGGATGCGCTTCTCATTCATGATATCCGCTACCAGCGGTGTGTCCATCAGCCCGGGAGCAACGCAGTTCACCCTGATGTTATCCCGGGCGAAACCCGCTGCCAGGCACCGGGTAAGGGCCACGACGCCCGCCTTGGATGCCGAGTATGCGTAGATACCGTGCGAGTGGAAGGCGGCCATGGAGGCGTTGTTCACTATCGTGCCCCCGCCGTTTCTGATCATTTCCGGGACTGCGTACCGGCACATGAGCAGGACGCTCTTCAGGTTGAGGTCCATGGCCGTGTCCCACTCCTCCTCGGTGACCTTGAGGCCGGTGCTCCCATAGGCACCACCGACGTTGTTGAAAAGGATGTCCAGCCGACCGTAAGTGGAGACGGCGGTCTGTACCAGTCTCTTCGCGTCTTCCTCCCTGGTGACGTCAGCCTGTACCGCTATGACCTCTCCGCCCTCGGCGCGGATCATGTCTGCGGTCTCTTCAGCGGCCTTGAGGTTGATGTCCGCCGACACCACCCTGGCGCCTTCCCTGGCGAAGAGGATGGCGGTTGCCTTGCCGTTGCCCATGCCCGGTCTGACGGAGCCTGCTCCGGACACTACTGCCACCTTGTTCTTCAGCCTCATCTTGCTGTTACCTCCTGTGGTGTCTCGGCCCGGGGCATGTACCCCGCGGCGTCTTCTGTCCGCAGTATACGCAAGCCGCCGGTGGTGTCAAGCGACCGCAGGCGGGCGAGGTCCTCTGGTCGAGCGGAATTGGCTTTCGCTATCCCTGGGAGGGCAACGGGGGGCTGAACGGTTACAGGTCGATGTACATCTCGATGTGCTCAATGCCGGCTTCCTGGAAAGGATCCCCGGTTTCACTGAACCCGTGGACGGCATAGAAGACCTTGACAGCGGTCTGGGCATGCAGGACCGCCCGGCTCACTTGCTGGTCCCTCAGGTGCTGCATAACAAAGGAAAGGATGGCGCTGCCCGCTCCCCGGCGGCGGAACGGCTCAAGTACCGCCATTCTCTCTATCCTGGCGCTGCCGGGAGCGGGAAACCTCACCCGTGCCGTCCCGATGGCTCTCCCGCCCTCTCTGGCGACTACGTGCACGGCTTCCGTGTCCAGGCTGTCGTACTCTACGGACTCGTCTATCCCCTGCTCGCGCACGAAAACCTGCCACCGGACCTCGAAGGCCTCTTGCAGCTCGGCTTCACTGGTGACCAGTGTGCAGACGATGCTAGGCATGGCGTTCTGCCTGGGTCGCGAGGTATTCGTCCACCTCCGTGGCGGAAGGCATCGAGGTCTGCGCCCCTCTCGCCGAGGCCGAGAGCGCGGCTGCCGCACAGGCACGGCGCAGCGCCTCGTTCACGGTGCTTTTGAACGACAGGGAAGCAGCAAATACTCCGCAGAAGCAGTCTCCACTGCCAACCGTGTCCATCACCGCTACCGGAAACGCCGGCTGGGCGTGGACTCCAGATTCCGTGACTACCAGGGCGCCCTTCTCTCCGAGCGTAACCACGACGCTCCCAACCCCCCAGCTCATTATCTGGCGGGCGAGCGCTTCGCCATCCCCGGCGCCCGCCAGTGTCCGTAGCTCCCCCTGGTTGCAGATGAGGTAGTCCACTGCCTGCAGGGTGTACCCGGATGGTCTCTCCGTACCGACCGGAGCCAGGTTCCAGAGTACGAGCAGGCCGCGTGAGCGGCAATCAGCCATGAGTGCCTCGGTGGTGGCCTGGGGTACCTCGTTCTGGAACAGTGCTACTTCTGTGCTGCCTTGGACGAAGTCCAGAGGAGGCACATCAGCGGGGCTGAAGAGAGCATTTGCCCCCGCGGCGACGGCAATCATGTTCTCACCCTGTCGGTCGACCAATACCTGGGCGATGCCCGTGGGAGCGCCTGCCTTCACAACTACGTGGCGGACCGAGACGCCATCCTTCTCCAGGCTGGCGAGTCTCTCCCTGCCAAGGGTATCATCGCCCACGCACCCGAACATCTGAACACCTGCTCCTGCCCTGGCGGCGGCAACGGCCTGGTTGGCGCCTTTGCCGCCGGGGAAGGTCTGGAACCTGCCACCGGTGACCGTCTCTCCCGGGCCCGGCAGGCGGTCCAGGTAGGTAACCAGGTCAGTATTGATACTGCCGAAGACCAGCACGTCACCCACTGCGCCCTGCCCCGTGCTAGTGGAATACCGAGAAGTAGTGCTCGAAGAAGCGGGTGCTGTCCACCTCCAGGGCGATTTCGTGCTTCCCCGCCGCACCCGGCTGCCAGAGTGTCGCGCCCGCCAGCCTGTCACTGACCAGCTCCACCTCGACGTTCCCCCTCTCGAAGGTGCAGATATGCTCGCTGAAGACGGCTGCCGCCGCCAGTGGATCGTGGAAGGTGACCATGTCCCTCCTGCCGAACCAGACCTCGGCGAAGTCAAGCACGGGCTGGTGCAGGTCGTGAGTAAGACGCGCCCGGAACTGCTCCACGGTCAGGCGCACCTGCGTGGTCACGTCAAGGCCGACCGAGCGGTGTATGCTCACCGGGGCGCGGTAGACCATGGCGAGAGCGTGAGGGTCGCAGGACGCATTCCACTCCCGCCGTGGCAGGCCGGCGGCACGGTTGCCGAATACTCCACACATCATCACCAGCCCCTTGAGCAGGGCGGGAACCTCGGGGTCAGTCCGGAAGAGAAGGGCGGCGTTGGTGAGCGGGCCGATAGTGAGCAGGATGACCTCGTGGGGATGCTGGTGGATGGTGTTGCGCAGGAACTCGATGGCCTGGCCGGTGGGAAACCGGGTATCGTGCTCCCACCTGTCGAGTGCGGCAGCCTGGGGCGCTTCCGGCTGCCTCTGGGGGATGAGCAGGGGTTCCTCGGCGCCCGGGTAGATGGGGATGTCCCTCCCGGCTACCCGGCAGAGTACGCTAGCCAGCATTGCCCGTTTCCTGGCCTCACCGGTGACGGTGGTTATACCCAGCAACTGGCATTCCGGCTGGGCGAGAAGATAGGCCAGGCAGACGGCATCGTCTATGTCCGAGCCGATGTCAGTGTCGAGCAGTACCTTTACCGGCAGTGCAGGCACCTCCTCTTGAGGTTGCTCGTGCTGTTCTCATCGTGACTGTGGGAGCGGGGCCGTGATTCCAGCGCCGATAGCTGGTACAATCAATGGTACTGCAGAGGAGGCAGTGCTGGCAATGAGTAGAGAGATTACCGAGAGGAAGGCGGAGTTCAGGACCACGGTCGGCGGGCCGGTGGTTGAGCGGGTGTATACTGCAGACCATGTTCGGGACCTCAAGGAGGAGGACCTCGGTATGCCGGGAGAGTACCCGTTCACCCGGGGCGTAATGCCCGCGGGCTACCGGAGCCGGCTGTGGACGATGCGCCAGTACGCCGGGTTCGGGACGGTGGCAGAGACGAACCGCCGCTACAAGTACCTCCATGGGCAGGGGCAAACGGGCTTCAGCGTTGCCTTCCACCTGCCTACCCAGCAGGGGTATGACTCCGATCACCCGCTGTCTGCGGGCGAGGTGGGTAAGTGCGGGGTGGCCATCGACTCCCTGCAGGACATGGAGCAGCTCTGGGAGGGTATTCCCCTGGCCGAGGTGAGCACGTCCATGACGATCAACGCCACCGCGCCGATAATACTGGCGATGTACGTAGCCGCTGCCGAGAAGCAGGGAGCGGACATCAGCAAGCTTGCGGGGACGGTTCAGAACGACCTGCTCAAGGAGTACGTTGCCAGGAACACCTACATCTTCGCCCCGGCGGTCTCTATGCGCCTGGTCACCGACGTCTGTACCTACTGTGCCGAGAACATGCCGCGATGGAACTCAATAAGCATAAGCGGCTATCATATGCGCGAGGCTGGCGCCACCGCTGCCCAGGAGGTTGGGTTCACGCTTGCCAGCGGGATTGCCTATGTTGAGGCTATGATGGCCAGGGGGATGGAGGTAGACTCGTTCGCGCCGCGGTTCTCTTTCTTCTTCGGGGCCTATACCAACCTGCTGGAAGAGGCCGCCAAGCTGAGGGCGGCGCGGCGCATGTGGGCGCGGATAATGAAGGAGAGGTTCGGCGCGCAGGATCCGCGGTCAGTGATACTCCGGTGCCACGTTCAGACTGACGGCTTCACCCTGACGGAACAGCAACCCCTCAACAACGTTGTCAGGGTAACCATACAGGCTCTGGCGGCGGTGCTGGGAAGCTGCCAGTCCCTGCACACCAACTCCTATGACGAGGCGCTTGCCCTGCCCACGGAGAATGCCGTCCAGGTGGCACTCAGGACCCAGCAGATAATCGCCCACGAGAGCGGTATTGCTGACACGGTCGATCCACTGGGTGGGTCTTATTTTGTGGAGTGGCTCACTGACCGGATTGAGCAGGGCGCCGGGAGGTACATCTCCGAGATCGACGAGATGGGGGGAGCACTCAAGGCGATCGAGGCGGGGTATGTGCAGTCCAGGATAGCTGCCTCAGCTTACGAGTACCAGCGGGCGGTGGACTCCGGCGAGCAGGTGGTCGTCGGGGTGAACCAGTTCATAGCGGAGGATGGGGAAGGGACGGAGACGCTGGAGATCGACGAAGAGATAGAGAAAACGCAGGTGGCCAGGGTGGAGGCGCTGAGACGGGAACGGGACAGCTCCCGCGTTAGCGAGGCACTGGAGAGAGTGCGAGAGGTATCCCGCACTGACGGCAACATCATGCCAGCACTTATTGGCGCAGTGAAGACCTACGCCACCGTTGGCGAGATAACCAACGCCATGCGAGACGTGTTCGGGGACTACCGGGAGCCTGGAGTACTGTGATCAAGGAGAAGCAAGCCATGCCCGAGAATGAGAAGCAGATACGGGTGCTGATTGCCAAGCCGGGGCTGGATGGGCACGACCGTGGTGCCAAGGCGGTGGCCCGGGGCCTGAGAGACGCCGGGATGGAGGTCATCTACCTGGGAATCCGGCTGACGCCGGAGCAGATCGCTGAGGCGGCCGCGCAGGAGGACGCGGATGTGGTGGGGATCGACTGTCTATCCGGGGCCCACATGACCCTGTTCCCCAAGACAGTTGCGGCTGTCAGGGAGAAGTGTCGCAGGGACGTTATGGTGATTGCCGGCGGGATAGTCCCCCGTAAGGATGTTCCCAGGTTGAAGGAGGCCGGCATCGCCGAGGTCTTCGGACCGGGGACACCGATTGACAGGATCGTACAGTACATCTGCGAGAACCTGGACAAGGAGAAGACATGATAACCAGGATCGACCATATTGGTATTGCCGTGAAGAGCATTGACAGTGAACTGAAGCTGTACACGGAGGTACTGGGACTGGAGCTGAAGGACATCGAGGTTGTGGAGGACCAGAAGGCAAGGACTGCCATTATCCCGGTAGGTGAGACCAAGATCGAGCTGATCGAGTCCACCGAGCCGGATGGTGTGATAGCCCGCTTCATCGAGAGGAGGGGGGAGGGGCTGCACCACCTGGCGTTCGAGGTCAGTGATATCAGGAAGGCGCTGAAGAAGCTGGAGCAGGGCGGGATTCCGGTCATTGATGCCGAGCCGAGAGGCGGAGTAGAGGAGACGAGTATCGCCTTCCTTCACCCGAAGGGCACCAAGGTGCTGATGGAGTTGGTGGAACCGAAGTGGTAGCCGGTGATACACAAAACCACTGTGGCCGATGGAAACCGCCTGCACGCTATGCTGGGTTAGGCCGGTGTCCCCGTGCGTAGTAATACTTTCGGTGCTATAATAGGGTATGACGCACGAGAAGAGGGAGTCAGGGGGCGCTCCAATATCGGTGGTGATAGCGCATAGAGATACCCTTGTCAGATCGGGAATCGCGCGGATCATTCGGGAAGGCGGCTTCCGGGTGGTAGGTGAGGCCAGCACCGAGGAAGAGCTCCATCGTGCCGTGGGGCAGCATGGCCCTGACATAGTACTGATGGACCACCAGATGCCACCGGACTATCTAGTGGTGGTAGGCCGCCTTGTCGCTGATAGTCCTCGCACCACGGTTGCCATACTGGCCCGACCGCAGAGCACTCCGGCTTTCCTGCCGGCAATAGAGGGGGGAGCCAGAGGCTATCTATCAGTTGACCTCTCTCCGGAGCATTTCGTTGATTCACTGAAAGCGGTTGCCATGGGGGACATAGTGGTCTCCGGGGACATGGCGGACGCAGTCCTCGAGCAACTCTCCGCCGGGTCGGGGGCAGTGGCACAGCCCGAGCTGAGCGAGCGGGAGCAGCAGGTGCTTGCCTTGGTGGGCAGCGGTGCCACCAACCCCGAGATAGCCCAAGACCTGGTTATCTCTCCGCACACGGTGAAGGTCCACCTGCGCTCGATATACACCAAGCTCCGCCTTCGCAACCGGCAGCAGGCTGCCGCCTACGCAGTCAGAGAGGGGCTGGTGGGGGAGTTCGGCCTGGAGGAGGGCGCTGACCCGCAAGCTTCCCAGCCATCTCTGATGCCCCATCCCGATCCTTTCGGGTAGTACCACGGTTCTCTCCGCGGACCTACCCTCTATGTGTCCTCCGGGAGATTACTCCCACAGGGTACCCAAGTGCAGCCGGGTGGGCGATGTAGTTTGTCACCGGCTGAGGTATAATTGATGTGGGTTAGGCTCCCCAAAGTAGCCTGACGGGGTATTGGCAGGGCCGCGGTGCCCGGGGACAGGAAAGGTCGAGCAAGCTCCTACTGACCAGCGGGACGTGGGAGGCTGACCGTGTACAGGAAGATAGTGGTGTGTTTGGATGGTTCCGCACTGGCCGAGGAAGTAATACCGTACGCGCTGGAGCAGGCACGACGAGGGGGAGGGGAGCTGATACTGCTCTACGTCAGGACGCCGGTTGATCGGCGCCGGTCATGGACTGACCTGGAGCATAGTGTGAAAGTGTCCGGAAGTGGTGTTGCCGGGGCCTACCTTGCCGGGCTGGCGGAGAGGCTTGGCGCTCGGGGTATTCATGTGGAGCATGCCACCGTATCGCAGCGGGGGCGCTCTCTGGCTGATGCCATTATAGGGTTCGCGCGGGAGAGCCACGCGGACGCAATTGCCCTGACCCCGCACGGTCGCGGCAGACGCATTGACCGGCCGCTCGGTGCGGTTGCCAGCAGCGTGTTGCGGAAGACAACCGTGCCCGTGCTGGTTACTACTTCCCGTTAGCCTGTTGAGCGCGGCCAAATGTGGCCGGGGCTGAAGCGGGCAGTGAGCGGATCTTCTGCAGCCTGGTTTCCTGCCCGCGTATCGAGAGTGACAAATGTACCGTATTTCCCGCGACCCAACCGGATTCATCTACGCCCGTACCCTTGACGCAGCGTTGCACAGGAGGCGGGTCATGAGTGAACAGGGCATGAAAGACAGGGTGATGCTGTGCACTGACCTGGACGGGACGCTGGTCGGTGATGACGAAGCCATGCACGAGGTCCTGGAGCGGGTTAGTGCCGAGGGTATCGTGCTGGCCTTCAGTACGGGAAGGACGGTGGGCCAGGTGGAGGAGCTCGTGGAGGAAGCGAGCATCGAGCCTCCGGAGGCGGCCATGTGCCTGGTGGGGACGGAGGTGTACTTCGTCCTGGACGGTGAGCTGGTCCTTGACCCCCGCTGGGCCGAGGCCATTTCCAGAGGATGGGACCGGGAGGTGCTTGACGAAGTCCTGAAGGACATGAAGGAGCTGGAGCCGCAGGAGGAGCAGTGGCAGACCGATTTCAAGAGGAGCTACTACCTGCGTGAGGACCACAGTCAGGTGGTGAACGAGATACGCAGGCGCGTCCAGGAGGCGAGTCTGGCGGCGCGGATCGTTTACAGTGGTGGGCAGTTCCTTGACATAATACCGGCCAGGTCAGGCAAGGCACGGGCTACGGCATACGCTGCCTACCGCCTGGGTATCGAGCCTGAGTCTGTTATTGTCTGCGGCGACTCCGGTAATGACCTGGCGATGTTCGAGGCGGGGTTCCGGGGTATCATCGTGGGGAACGCCGAGGAGGAGCTGCAGGAGTTCTCCGGCGATAATGCCTACCACGCCGAGGCCGACCACGGCGCGGGGATCATCGAGGGGCTGGAGCACTTCGACATCCTGTGAGGGGAGGGGTAACGGTGTGGTGAGGGGCACCACCCTCAGCACGGCGCATTCCCAGTCCTGCTAATAGCTGTATCGCTGAAGCCGACTCTCTACTTCCTCGCACATATTGACCACCGAAATCCTGTCCTTAGACAGGTGCAGCGAGTAGAAGACAACGTAGACTGACTTGCTTCTGAACCAGCACGTGTCGAATCCGAGATAGAAGCCGTAGCTCTCCAGTGTTCCTTCGCCGGATACACCCATATCCCCCAGATCAGGATGGCTGATGGTGATTTGAGGCACCGACACTATGTACCCTCCCTCAAGCGCCCCGGCTACTATGTTCTTCTCTATGAGTTCCTCCATTTGCCGGTCATCTTCTATCATGCTGTCAAACAGGGCAGCCTGTACCCGGCTCTCTATGATGCCCATTGCACCGTATATCATCTGGAAGGGGTCTTCTGACATGTACAGTTCAACCTCGCTGAAATCCGGCCCCAGTCCCAGGTCCTCATTTGACTTCATCAGAAACCTGGCCGTCCAGCTGTCTATCCTGGATAACATTGGCCTGAAGCAGCGGCCGGTGGTCATCGGTGACTCGCCGCGGGAGGCACGGGTAGTATACGATGCTTCTCCAGAGGCTGCGACCTTCGGTGTGGGGCCGGGGTTATCACTGCGTCAGGCATACGCCCTTTGTCCAGGGGCCATCTTTCTGCCCGCCGACGAGGAGAGATACCGGCAGGTCATGGATGAGGTTGCGGGTATCCTGGACGACTTCAGCCCGGTGGTCGAAGTAAACAGCCTCGGTGCCGCCTTCATGGACATCAGCGGCGTGCCGGATGAAGAGACCCTGGCCCATCAGATAATCACGCAGGTGCATAAGCCGTACTGGGCTACGGTGCCGAATGGGTATCAGCGACGGCCGGTTCTTCTCCGGGGTGGCAGCCCTTACTACGAACGAGGGTTTGCTGATCGTACCGCCCGGTGAGGACAAAGCCTTTATTGCGCCGAAGTCGATTGACCTCCTGCCTGCCACCACCGAGACCCAGTCCGCAGGAAGACTCACCGAACACCAGCGTCAAGGCTACCAGGCCTCTTGCTGATCAATCCTGCAGTTGGCGTCCATCCGTGATGAAGTCTGCACCCGGCGATCAGGGGACGAGTTTTGTGGGCTAATCTATCCTGGTGAGCCCGGCATAGCTCAGCAGGAGCTTCTTCACCCCCTTGTCGGCGAAGGCCACCACTGCCTCGCGGTCGTCTCTGACTTCCTTGCAGCTCACCACCACTCCCTCGCCGAACTGGGAATGACGGACGTGGTCGCCT
>Ga0180434_10001085_pt1 | contig 39775 bp, 28 predicted proteins | sample SS_ome_7_FD_132453 | JGI IMG/M metagenome (GOLD analysis project Ga0180434, IMG submission 132453) | Hypersaline lake sediment archaeal communities from the Salton Sea, California, USA - SS_1_D_2 metaG | ecosystem: Environmental > Aquatic > Non-marine Saline and Alkaline > Hypersaline >... | reverse complement strand
CTGCCCGGGGTCGAATCAATCCTGTCGCTTCGATCCCTGTGGCTATCCCAGGACGGCCGTTGGGAGGCCTACTGGAATACTCGACCAGCCTACTCAAAGGCCGCCTAAACTGTCACGGACCCGTCCGGGTAGGCTCGTGGTTTGTGGCATTGAAGATTCTTTAGTTACTATCAGTGTCGGGTTGGCAGGCGTCGATGTGATTCACAGTGTTATTGGCTTGCTGAGAGACTTACAATGCGGTCAAGGATGATTCACGCAGGTAGGGTTGGGCTGGTGCTTTTCGCCAGTTTGGCTTCCACAAGCGGTGTACATGCGTCTGCGACTTCCCAATCTGCGACCTCCCAAGAGGTCGCCGTGTATCTGCCAGTGGCGTCGGAATCAGCGGCGTTCCTTTCGGACCCTGCGCTGGGGTTAGCCGATCCGGCTGACGATCAATCGGAGTTGTGTCGTACGCGGGAATTGCTCGAAGAATGGCTTCATCGTCAACGTGAGCCGTTGGACGAGGCTGAAGCCCACCTGGCCCTGGCCAACTGGTTGTTGGCGACTTCTCCTGGTCGGGCTACCACGCGATGGCTGATGGGTCTGCATGTGGGGGCGGACTTGGAGGTGATCGCAGTCTCCGCCCATGAGGCGCGCATGCATTTGGATCAAGCTCGTGTCGTACTTCAATCGGAGGCCGTCAAGAAACTGAAAGGCGAGGACAAAAGGTGTCGTCGTGAGCTGAAAAGGGTCGAGGGTTTATTACGTCCATTTGCGGACTTTTTTGCTGCAGTAGAAACGCCAACGGACAGTGAGACAGGGCGATCCGGATGGGCTGAAGCCGCTCTTCGGTTGTCAGTAAGTCGCGAAACGGAAGACGCTGAAATGGCGGCATGTGCTCTGCTTTGGCAATCTTTCGCTTGGGAGCTTGCGGGCCGGCGCGATCGTGCATTGGCCTCTTTGCCTGACGTACTTCAGGTTCCCAAGCAGCTCCCTTATGATTTTTTTTGTCGTTTGTTGCGTTGCCGGATTTTGGCCGATGCTGGCCAACACACCGCGGCGTTGGTTTTGATGACCAAGATGGTTGATGTGGCAAGACATTGGTTTCGTCACGCTTCACCCGAATCTCTCAATGCTTATGTGCGGCTGGTTGCCGTTGTGCAATACCAGATTGGCCAAGCTTGGATTGAGCGGTTTGATACGCCTGGACAGATCACCCATCTCGAAGCCATTCGAGCCATGCTTAACCGCGTTAAAGCGGAGCTTTTGGGCGAAGGCGACGAAGAGCCTGTTGAGGTTTACTTTCTAGAGCGAGCTATTCCCCTTCTGGTCGAAGCCCACGCGATTGAGGAGGCGGTCAGTGCAACCACCACTTCCTCTGCCCCGGTTTCTATGCCTTCGTCGGTTCCTGCCGAAGCTGACGACGAGTTTGTTCCTGCGTCACAAGAAGCTCCGGATCGTCCGTAGGTTCCGTTCACGGGCTTCCTGAGCGTTTGGCCGTGTATGCTTGTCGTGCCGTTGCTGATTTTTTCACATCATCGCAAGGGTTCGGAGGCATGTTCGTGTATCTTCGACACAAGAGGTGGCCTGAAGGTAGGCGCTCAGAAATCGGTATTTATCGGTGCGCGTGATGGTCGCTGAGCAGGTGGTTTGGGCCAGCTGGACGATGTTGCTGCGTTGCTTATTGCGCGAAGCCCACCGAGGACGGAATAGAGTTTGCAGGCTGACAATGTAGGGTTGTGGATCGGGGGTAGCAAGCCCGACCAGTGCGATATGTTTTGCTGGATTGTCCCGGAAAGCGATTCCTGCCATGTGGAGTCGAGCGAGGGCTTCGGCGCATCGTTCCACCACAAGGTGACGCTCGCGTCCGTTGGGGATCATGCGTTTTTCGTCCTGAAGCCAAGTCAATAGTGTTGGTCCGTCAAGCTCTCGAAACAGGGCAAAGCTCCGTCGTTCTTGGAGTCCGCGCATTTTCTCGCCGAAGGCGATAGGGGCGGCCGTGGGAATATCCAGATCGTCCAGCTTGCGAGCCCATCGCCATTGCCACCAGGCCAAGCTGTGGGTTGGCTTGCATCGCAACATGCGTCGAAGCTGCTGGGGCCAGGGAGGATTGTCGAACCTTTTGAGTTGCAGGCGAATGGATTTGTCGGACGGGGTTGCCATTTCAAAAGAGAAACGCTGATTCCATGCGCTTGTTGGTTGCTTGCCTGGAGGCGCCCAGTTGAAAACACCTTTGAAATTCGTTACCCCCGTTTGGCGAAACATGTCGATGTAACGATCGTCCAGTGTGATACCTTTGAACTTGATGTACCGTCCGCGAATTCTTTCTCGGTTGGTTGTTGTGCGTTGACCTCGCCATTGTTGGTAGAGCGGAGTTGCCCATGCGAAGTGTTGCTTAATCGCTTGCCGGGCCTTCGCCCAGCTTTTATTTGACACGCCGCCATATGCGAGGGCGAAACGCAGCAGGTGAGTGCGCGATACGGTGTTAGGTGGCAAGGAGCGAAGCAGGGTTTGAAGGTCTTGGTGGCGTGTTTTGCTCGAGCGATTCCGGTACATGCGTTCAAGATCGATAAGGTGCAGATCCCATCGTGGGCTTGGCTCGTTTTGGGGCGGTAGGTTGAGGAGGATATGTTTGGCGACGAGGTCGGGCCAACGCAGGCCGGTATCATGGAGTCGTCGAATGAGCCAGGCGATTTCGGAGATGATTTTGCACTTGTGGCGGTCGGTCAGCAATGCGGGTTTGTCAGGTCCGAATTGCCATGCCTGATAGAGTGAGAGGTGGGCCGGTACGGCTTCTACAAGCACAAACGCTTCGCAGGGCAGCCCGTACCGTTGTCGGTACCCGTAAGCCACCGCTTTCATGGCAGGGATGCCTTCTTTTTCGAACGTGCGGGCCATCGCATATTCGTTTACCGGTCGAGCTTTCGGCCATCGCCCTGAGACGAACTCGTCTAACATGCCCTTGAGCGGATGGGTCAATGTACGTTTGAGGTATAGCTCTTGTGTTGTCCCATCGAGGTCAACGTGAAGACGTACGACGTTGCGGTCATCGTGGACGCCCGCTAACGTGCCTGCCCGCGTTGCCATGAAGTTACGGAAGCTCGTTAAGCCGAGGGCTGACAGCGGTTTTCGGTATCGTTCTTCAATGTGAAGTTGAGTCGCCATTTTGTATATGCTGTTAAGACAACAAGGACGTCTAATCCATCGAGTAAATCGCGAATTTTAGCAGCGTAAGACCCTAAGGGGAAGGCACGAAGGAGGCCTCAACAGCTATTTTTGGTTGTTAGCTGCAACGCGGGCTGGTGATGGTTAGACGCTCTTCGATGCCTCCCGCCGACGGGCTGAGAAGATTGCAGGCGCGCATAGCGTTTGGAGTTTCCATGTGGTGCTATGCGGTCCCATCGTCCCATTTGATGATACACGACCACCGGTCCAACCGAGCGCGCAAAAGCGATCGAAAGCTAAGCGCGCAAGGCAAGCGTTGAACTTGCCTCACATCGAATAAGCTCGACTTGTAGGGGATCTCGGCAGCACGAAATGTCATCTGTCGAGGACTTCGCTGGGCTTGGCGAGTGCTTCTACAAGAGCCGTTTGAGATGTTTCGGAAGGAGTTCGACCCCATAGCGGAAGTCTTCGTCCATGTTAATTTTTACGCCATAATCCTCAAGTCCATTCAAATAGCGGAACATGGTTCGGCGGCTCATCTTGAGCGTGTTTTGCATTTGAACGAGTTTGGGACGACGGTCATTGATAAGACGAAGGAGGCGAATCTGTCGGCCGTGCTTGGTCTTTGCCAGCAACTTTGTTGCCAACTCGCGGCTCTCCGTTGAGCCGTCTGAAAGCAGAGCGCCGATAATCGTCATCCAATCGCGGTCCCGCAATAACGCAGGTGTGCCCATTCCTCTTCCGTAGACCTTCTTCTTAGCCATTACATTTCCTCACCAACTTTGACCCTATGTGAACCACTGGCGTTTTAAGATACGCCTCAAATTGGCCGATCCAGGCCGTGCGACTAATATCAATTAAACATTGTTCGATTTGAATGGCGCATGCATGGCATATGGCACCGGCCCACGTTAAGGCCGAGTACCTGTTGAGGGGTCTGTAGAGGATTTCACTATCCATAGACGTCTTTACTCGTAACACACGCTTTTTGTCGGATATGCTCGTTGGATATGCCCACCCGAGCATTCAAGGGCAATCTTGACACGTAATGGTCCTATTACCTAACTGATTTGTCGTTCTGTGGCAAGTGCTGGCTGTGATGAACTTGATGCGACTGTCTCCGTTCTGCAGTCGCAAGTGTGGACGAGCGGTCGTCCCAGCCACGGTAGGGTAACATACCGACCGTAAGAAACTCAGGTCGAGTGTAAGTCAACATGCCGGAAGTCCGTTGCAGGGTGAATGGGTGTATTCTGGTGGTCGATGACCTGTTGTTTCCAGACTGAGATGAAAATACCAATCACGATTCGATACCATATCGTTCGGAGGTAGGCGGTGCGGCGGATACGCTCACTGATCCCTCAATTCAGACAGATGATTGGCCAACATTTCTTATTCGTGCGGTAATCGGACCGGGTATCGCAGTCACCTTGAAACCGCTTCGTTGTGTGGATTTTGTAGGGAGTTCGATTTTCGCCCCCGTCTTGGTTTGGTTATCGCGGTAGAAACAGCGGAACCATTGTTTGGTCAGCGGCACGCGAAGGTTTGTGGCTCTTGAGGGTAGGGTTGGAGCGTGCGACTGTAGTTTTGGTTGAGTTAACGCTTGAATCTCGTTTACCGGCTGGCGAACGGAGAGATGAGCCGGTAGCATAGTGAGCAACAGCTTTTTTATAGACATATTTGCACAGCAACGCTGCTTCTTGACCGTGACGTCGAGACAGTCTGAGGGAGGATCGGGACCGTGCAGGATTATGCCAAAAGTTTGCATCCTTTGGATGGCGCGGTGGTTTTGGCCTACTTGGGTTTTGTGGTTTTGGTGGGTCTTTGGTTTGCCAAACGGCAAAAATCGACTGAAGATTATTTCGTGGGTGGAAGGGCGATTCCGGGCTGGGCGGCGGGTATTTCGCTGTTTGCCAGCTCGATCAGTACCGTGACGTTTCTGGCTTATCCCGGTCATGGTTATGGCAAGGACTGGACGCTTCTTTTGCCATGTTTCATGCTTCCCGTTGTAGCTTTCGTTCTTACACTCGTCATCATTCCACTTTACCGTCAAGTCGTACGGATGAGCGCTTACGAGTACCTTGAGCGGCGTTTTGGTCTCGGAGCTCGGGGCTATGCTGCGATCCTGTATATCTTGCTGCGTTTGTTCCGCATTTCCTTCATTTTGTTCCTGAGCGCCAAGGCTCTGAATACCATGACGGGTTGGGATATCCGATACGTGATTCTCGCCTGTGGGTTGATCACGTTGGTTTACACGGTGTTTGGCGGCGTCCAAGCGGTGATCTGGACGGACGTGGCGCAAGCCGTCATTTTCATGGGGGGTGGTCTTTTATGTGCCGCGATCCTCTTGTTCTCGCCTGAAGGTGGGCCGATGCGGGTGTTCGAGATCGCATACGACGCCGATAAATTCAAGATGGGTGAATTGTCATGGAGCCTCACGAGGCCGACGGTGACCGTGATGGTGTTGTACGGTTTGTTTTTCTTTGCCACGGATTTTTTCACCTCGCAAGATTATGTGCAGCGGTATCTTGCCGTGGCAACAACGCGCAAAGCCTGCCGAGGTGTATGGGTAGGCGTTTGCAGCACGATGACGACGTGGTTGCTTTTTATGTTTTTGGGGACACTTTTATTTTCCTACTACACAATCTATCCGGATCGTTTGCCCGCCTCGATCGCGGCCGATCAGGAACAGGTTTTCCCCTACTTCATTATGACACGCCTACCGGTGGGCGTTGTGGGTTTGATCGTGGCGGCCATGTGTGCAGCGGCTATGTCGACCCTTTCGGCCGTGATGAACAGTATGTCGATGGTTACGATTTACGATTTTAGCGCAAGGTTGTGGCCCAATATGCCTGACCATCGCCAACTTCTCTATGGTAAGTTAGCGACGTTGCTCTGGGGTCTAGTCGGGACAGCGGCTGCGTTACTGATGATCCGTGTGCAGGCGGCTTTGGAATTCTGGTACGTGGTTTTCTCGATCCTTTTGGGCGGGTTACTGGGTATGTTTTTGCTCGCGTTTTTTGTTCGCCGGGCGCATGCGTGGGGTGTGTATTTGGGGTTGGCGGCCGGCACGTTAGTGACCCTGTGGGGGACGTTGGCCAGGTTGGGTGAGGTGGCCCGTGGTTGGGGTTTTGAGTTGCCGGCAATTCTGCAGAATGTGGAATGGCCGTTGCACCCGTTTTTGCTGGTTGTCTGCTCCAACACGACGGCTTTTGTCGTGGGTTACATCGCATCCCTCATTATTCCGAAGCCGGCTGGTTTTGACGCGTCGGGTTTGACTGTCTGGGACATGCGGGGAGAGGGAGAGGTTGCCGTGGAAGCGGAGCCGGTTCCCGTCCCAGCGGACTAGTTCGGTGGGCTGCCTCGGGTGTGTGGCGGGCTCCAATCACATTTTCACTTCTTGATTACGGTTTAATCGAGCTGCCTACTTTAGGGGCATCTTGCCGCCCATTAAGACCCGTGTGCACATTGGGGGCACATGGGGCGGTCTTGCTTTCGGAAGTTCTCGATCTTACTCTGGTATGCTTGTGGTTTGGTTTGTTTGTGGAGCTTGAGGAGTAGGCAGTCATGTCGCTTCAGCTTGAGGTTTTACAGGATATTGCGCAGATCATAGGCAGCTCGCTTGAGTTGAAGTGGGTTTTTGATCGCATCATGCGCGTTCTTGCGGTTCACGTAAAAATCGCGAGAGGCCGGTTGGTCATCATGGACGAGGTTACGGGACAGCTACGTATTGAGGCGGCCCACGGGCTGACGCCGGAGACCCAGCGTCGTGGTCGGTATGCGATCGGCGAAGGGATTACGGGGCAGGTCTACAAGACCGGGGAAGCCAGGGTGGTCGCGGATGTCCGGACAGAACCGGTTTTTTTGGATCGGACGGCTGACCTGCGGGATCGCGAAGAACAATTTTGCTTTTTGTGTCTTCCGATTACGTGTGAGGGGCGGGTTATTGGGGTGCTAAGCGTCGACAAAGAATATGTTGACGAGATCACATTGAATTCTGATTTCCGGTTGCTGACGATTGTGACGACGATGATTGCCCAAGCGGTTCGAATTCATGGGACCGTGCACCGGGAAAAGACGGAGTTAATTGACGAGCTGGCGGAACTCCGTAAGACCATGCATGACCGTTACCACTTTTCGAATATTGTGGGATCGAGCTCGGCCATGATGGAAGTCTTCCGGACGGTCGACCAAGTGGCGGGAACACGTGCCACCGTACTCTTAACGGGTGAGACGGGGACGGGTAAAGAATTGATTGCCAAGGCGGTTCATTACAACAGCGACCGCAAAGACAAGCCCTTTATTCGTGTCAACTGCGGCGCATTGTCAGGGGAACTTTTGGAGAGTGAGTTGTTTGGTCATGTCAAGGGGGCCTTTACCGGGGCGATTGCTGATAAGATCGGTCGATTTGGTGCAGCCAATGGTGGGACGATTTTTCTCGATGAAGTGACGACGATGAACGTTTCCCTCCAAGTGAAGCTGCTGCGTGTTCTTCAGGAGCGTGAGTTTGAGCGGGTCGGTGATTTTCGTACCGTCGCCACCGATGTGCGTGTCGTTGCTGCGGCGAACGTTGATTTGGCGGAAGAGGTTCGGGCGAAACGATTTCGAGATGATTTGTATTACCGTTTGAACGTGGTCATGATCCGTTTGCCGCCGTTACGTGAACGTCGGGAGGATGTGCCGTTGCTGATCGATCACTTCCTGGACAAGTACAACGAGGAGAACGGCAAGAACTTGAGGAAGATCTCACGTGACGTGCTCAACCTGCTCGTGCGGTATCCATGGCCTGGGAACGTACGGGAGTTGGAGAACGCGGTCGAACGTGCGGTGGTGTTATCCCGTGACGAAAACTTCACGATGGATTTGTTGCCGTTAAGCATTCGGGCATTGGCGGCAGAAGGCGGAGTTACAGGGCCTCCAGCGGCTGATTTGCCGGCCGATTTTGTTAAGCAAGCGGTGCGTCAAGCCATGGATGAAGCGTATGGTGAGGACGGCAAGTCCATTTGGGAGCGCGTGACGCAACAGATGGAGCAAGCGCTTATCGAAGAAGCCATGGAGCGGTGCGAAGGTGTGAAGCTCAAGGCTGCGGATTTTCTTGGAATCAACCGGAACACACTGAACAAGAAATACAACGAGTTGAACCTCGCGAGCACGATACCCACGGACAAAGAGGCAGGGACAGCTTTTGACTGAGGACTATTCGGAGGATTCCTGCTTTGGGCTTGCGGCGCAGGGACGTGGGCCGGGCCCGGTTGGATTCACCGGCGCCAGGGGCGAGTCGGGATGGGGGCGATAGGTTGTAAGCCAGCGGTCGCGGGCTTGCGATATGGTCATGTGACGGCTGGTGAGTTGTTCGTCAAGTCGGTCAGCTAATAGGCGTTGGTCTCCAGATGCTAATTTCAGATCCGAAAACGCTTCGACGAGGCGATCGTCGGACGCACGTTCGTTGACGGTTGGGAGATTCTCATACACGGGCTGGGGAACATTCGCGAAGATGTTTCGGCCCACTTGGGCGAGCGTATTAGGATTTCCGGCGTCATCGTAGATGGGGGGCATTTGATAACGTGTTACCACGTTGTCGGTGAAGACTGCGCGCAAAGCTTTGTCGGCCAACATGTTAAAGTGCACAGCACGTCGAGCCGTCTCCCACCCATCAAAGAGATTGTGTTCGATGCGGGGTTGGTCTGCGCGTTTACTGGTCGCAATGGCAGCGTAGGCCGGCCCGATGAAGTAGTTATCCGTAATGACAGCTCCGGGCGGCAAATTGCTGATGAGGTAGTGCGTACTCGTCGTGGAACCCCGCAGCTGCGTCTTGAGTCCCTGAATGTCGAACTTGGCTTGTAGACCGGTGACGCCAACGAGAACGTTCCATTGGATCGTACGAGGCGGGGTCTCGATCACGTAGGTGCCGCCGATGAACACATTTCGGTTCACGATGGCGTCAGGCGTTTCGCATTTCAGAACGTATCGTCCGGAGTCCTCGGTTGTCGTGCAATGGATGTAGTTATCGATGATCGAGACCGCGCGGGGATGAGGTGTCGGTATGGAGATGGATGCCCAGTCGCCGATGAGGACGTTGTTTTCCATGGTGACCTGGGCACACTCGATCCGGAAGGACGCGTCGGCAATATTGCCAGTGATGACCTTGAGACCTGAGCCGACGCCGGTCAAGACAACGGTGGTTCGGCCCACGGTGTTGACGAAATGGCAGGCCTCGATATGTGTGCTAGCGCCCGGGCCGAGGAATTCGCCCCGGACGGGTCCGCAGTTTTCAAAGCGGCAATGGTCAAGCCAAAGGTCGTTGTCCGGGGCGGTGAGCTGCAGATGGAGAGCGGGATTGGCTAGTTGGTCAGAAAGCGGTTGTCCAAGCCGCCGAAAGACTGTGTGGCGTGCGACAATGGAGCCCCGGGTGGCTGCTCCGGCGACAATCGCGCCGGGGGAACGGCCTTCAGGTGTCTCAACGACAATAGGACGTTCCGGCGTGCCGTCGAAAATGAGGGTGGCGGATGCCACGTCCTGAGTACCAATCACTGAGGGGCTGGCGAGTTGAATTTGAGGTCCCAACGCTGCCGATGGCGGCCCAAGGAACTGGATGGTGGAGCCGGGTTGAACTCGAACGGTCGCCCCGATCATACGAACGTCGTGGGTGATTGTGATGTGCCCTTCCCAAACGGTGTCGTGGATGATGGTCCTCGGCGGGCTGATCTCAACCGCCAAAGCCAAGGTATGCATGGCCACTATTGGCAACGTTAACCAGATGAAGCGATGACGTCGGCATCTCTTCGATGTGTAGTGCTTTCTTGAGGAATCGAACGCCGATTTGTTAGGTGCGTGGAGCATAGCCTTAGCTGCGCAGCTCGAGCTTATTGTTTTCCAAGAACGCAATGAAGTTGGCGCGGAAATCCTGAATATCTTGCTCGGTCAAGGTTCGGTTTTGATGGCCGATGATTGCCCGGAAACTCAGGCTTCTCTTACCTGTAGGAACGGAACCGCCTTCGTAACTGCTGACAAAAACTAACCGACGAAGCAACGGGTGGTCATAGGTGGCCAGGACGTCGGTAATGTCCGCGTAACGCCGGTCGGAGGTGACGAGTGTGGAGAAGTCCAGCTCGATCTGGGGGTAAGTCGCCATGGGGACGAGCTTTTTCGTTTGTGGTGGACGGCCAGCCACGGCGGAAAGATCGATCTCGGCCAGGGCGACCGACCATGCTGCCAGGTGTTCATCGATCCGGCGTTTGCAGGTAGCAGGAAGTACAGTGATTCGGCCCATGGGCTGTCGGTCGATGCAGATGAACGCTGTTTTCACTTCGTGTTCCCAGGGGGCAGTCGATTGCGCAGCAACGAATGTGAGATCCGCATCGAGGCTCTGACGAGCCCAGGTTTCGATATCGGTTTTGAGGTTGCTGAACAAGGCATCTTCATGGGTGGCTTTACGGCCGGGCGCGACGCGGACCAAGCCGAGATGACGTCGTTCGGCTTGCTCGGGCTGTTGAGCTGTATCGCGAGCGAAGATGCTGCCCACTTCCATCAGTTCGAAATGATCAAAGTGATGCCGGTTGAGATCAACCGCGGCAATGAGGCCGGGTAGCAGTGTGGTACGCAGTTGGGCCATCCCCGCTGCTGCAGGATTTTTCAGCGCGATGGTCGGTTCGGCGTCGTAGCCGAGCGTCTTGAGCCAGTTATCGTCAAACCAGATGTACCGGTGGACTTCAGCATAGCTCATACCACCGCATAACAGGTTGAGCGTTTCTCGTTCGAGACGCGTGGTGCGGGGCGGCTCGCTGTAGCGAACGGTAATCGTGGGTAGGCAGGGGTCGATCGAATTGTAGCCGATGTACCGAGCGACTTCCTCGATAATATCGGCTTCGATGGCGATATCCTTCGTGGCCCGGAAACTGGGAACGACGACTCTGAGGCGATCCGGGCTTTCCGTTATCTCGAATTCCAGTGCGGTTAGAATGCGTTTGATTTCTGCCGTGGGGACCTGCCGGCCTACGTAGCGTGCAAGGAATGTGGGGTCAACGTCGATCACGGTTGGCACGGGCGGATGGGGAAAGCAGTCGGACAGCCGACTGATGAACTTCATTTCAGGCAACTCGGGTTTGGCCAAGTGCACGAAACGTTGGATGGCAAGGACGGTGTTCGCGGGGTCCTGCGATTTCTCGAAGCGGGTACTGGCATCCGTACGATGGCCGAGAGCGGTCGCACACCGGCGGATCGTAGCGGGTTCAAAATTAGCGCTTTCGAGAAGCAAATCGGTCGTTTTTTCGGTGATTTCGGTATCGGCGCCGCCCATGATGCCCGCCAATGCCACCGATTTGCGATGGCATTGAATCATCAGGGCATCTTGGGGCATCGTGCGTTCGACGCCGTCAAGCGTGGCAAATTTTTCGCCCAGCTGTGCGGTGGCCACCTCGATCCGGTCGACGTTGGCACCATCGAAGGCGTGCATGGGTTGGCCGAGCTCGAGCATGATGTAGTTGGTGAGATCGACGAGGATGTCGATCGGACGCAGACCCACGAGGGCGAGGCGTGCCTGCATCTTGAGCGGCGCAGGTTGCGGCTTAACCCCCGTAAATCGTAGCCCGCTATATCGTGGGCACGTCTTAGGGGCGTCGATCACGATGGGGATTTCGGGAAGACGGGGGTCCGTCAACGCATCGAGTGGCGCGACCTCATAGGGCTTGAGCGGCTGGCGGCACATGGCTGCGATTTCGCGGGCGATGCCGTAATGGCCCCACAGGTCGGGACGGTGTGTGATCGATTTGTTATCGATCTCGATGACCCAATCGTTGAAAACGCCGGTGTCAATCGGTGTGCCGGGTTTTGTGCTGGGCGGTAACCACACTGCCCGCTGGCCGATGGTTTCCAGCCCCAGCCCGTTACCGGGCAGGATCATGCCCTGGCTTGTTCGGCCAGCGGTTTGCTTTTCCGTAATCGTGCCGATACCGGAGACGGTTGCACCAGGCGGCGCGAAAATGACACGATCGCCGACGCATAGATCTTCAGCGAGGGTGACGGTGTCGAGCTTGCCTTGGCCGGTGTTCACGGTTACGGCAAAGAGAGTGGATGATTCCGGCAAGGCAGCAACCGAGAGAACCTCAGCGGCGATCAAGCCTGTCGCGTCGCAGGTTTTTCGTTGGACACCTTCGACCTCGGCCGTTGTGGTGGTGAACTTTTCCGCCAAAGCCTGAGCGTCGATGTTCTCGGGAAGGTCGACAAAATCGCGGATCCAATTGAGTGAAACGAGCATTTGTGAACTTTCAACAATAACTATGGGCAGCCAGCCGGGTTTTGTGGACCATGAGCCGACCTTACCTCGGCGGGTCAGCTTTCGGGTCGGTCTTTCTGTACGATCGCAGTGCCGTCTCTCTGTTCGGGGCGGACAATCGCGCGCAGCCGACCACTGTTGAGGCCTCGGATGTCGCCAACGCCGTATTTCATCATGGCCAGTCGGGTCAGCCCCAGGCCAAACGCAAACCCGGTGTATTCGTGTGGGTCGATGTTGCCGAAACGGAGTACGTTCGGGTGGACCATGCCGCAGGGTAGGATTTCCACCCAGCCACTTTTCTTGCAGGTTGCACATCCTGTGCCGCCACAGATTTCACAACTCATGTCCAGTTCGAAGCCGGGCTCCACGAATGGGAAGTAACCCGGACGAAGCCGGACTTTGACATCGCGACGGAAGATCTCGGTCAGGATCAATTTCATGACCGCGATCAAGTTAGCGATGGATATATGGCGATCGATCATCAAGCCTTCCAGCTGGTGGAAGGTGTTAGCGTGGGAGGCATCTTCGGTTTCGTAACGGAAGACGCGTCCTGGTGCGATCACCCGAAGGGGAGGGCCGAGCTTCTCCATCGCCCGCACTTGGCATGGCGACGTGTGCGTCCGCAGCAGCCAACCGTTGTCGAGCCAAAAGGTGTCCTGCATGTCCCGGGCCGGATGCATCTCGGGGATATTGAGGGCTTCGAAGTTGTAGTAGTCGGTTTCCATTTCGGGGCCGCCGACGACAACGAAGCCAAGACGAGCCAAGATGTCCTCGATTTCCCACTGGACGACCGTTACGGGGTGGAGGCTGCCTCGTGCGACGACCGGTCCGGGGAGCGTCGGGTCGAACGTCTGCGATTCGACAGCGGCCTGTTTGTCGGCAGACTGCTCGAGTTCGTGATGATGCTCAGCAAAGAGGCCGGCAATCTGGTTCTTGGTGTCGTTGATTCGTTTGCCTGCCGGACCGCGTTCTTCCTTCGGAAGTTTGCCGATCAAGCCGAGCAACTTGCCGAGAGAGCCTTTCTTGCCGGTGAGCCGGCTCTCGGCTTGGCGGAGTGCGTCGACGGTATGTGCTGCTACGATAGCTTCTTTGGCTTCATCGACGGCTTGTTGGAGGTCTTTTTCAAGTTGTTCGAGCATCGTTGTTCCGAAAAAGCGTGATTGACGGAAGCGTCGTGGGTACCTGGTTTCTGGGCCTGTGGAGGCACGGCATCGCGCATCCGTGAAAGGGGCTAAGATAGGGCCAGCGTCGTGCGAATTCAAGCGACGGGTCTGTTGTGCACTACGCACGACGGCTTTCTGTGGTGGGGATGATTAGCGTTTTGGGAATGCAAATGCAGGGAGTCGGCGCAGCCGGTTCCAGGCGAAAAGGTTTCCGGTCACGACGGTTTGTACATCAAGCCACTGCTGGTAGGCCTCGGGGTCGTCCCACTCTGCTTTTTGCATCATGATTCGGGCATCATGGATGAGTGTCGGATCGAGATTTCGGAGTCGGTTACGCCAGTCAGGCAAGAGGTCGATGGCGCCGTGAGATTCATAGTAGGCTGCTGGTACGTTGCGTTCGATATGTCCAATTCGATTGACGGGTAGAGGAGGGCAACGTGCTATATAGGCGTCCGTGAGACCTAATTGGTCGATGATGGTCACCACAGGACCAGCTTCATAGCCGCTGATGCCGATCGCTCCGAGCGAAAGAGAGATGGGCCCATACGTTTGAGAGTATCGATCGGCGTTTTGACCCGTTTCATGCCATTCCTCGATAATCCACTTCTGGGTATAGCGGGGCATACGGAAACGATTTTCGCGCCACGTTCCAGCATACCAACTGTATTCGTCGGCAATGCCGGATTGTGTCATAAGGTTCTTTCCCGGTCTGCTTTTCAGGTCGACCAGAGAGAATACGCCGGCAAACAGAATGAGGCAGCAGGTTCTCGCCATGAGGGAAGGGCCTTTAGGACGAAACAATGGATACCGAACCAACAGCATGCTGGCAATGACGGTGGCAAGAAAAAAGGATGCGCACAAACACCGCATCTCACGGTAACCTGCCATGGTGCTGATGAACAAAGCATCGACGAGCAGAATCGCGAAGAGTAACTTGCGTGCCTTGGAATGATGGCGGAAGCGGTGTCGATGTACCAAGATCCAAGTTACGAAGCACACGAGCAAAACAAGACAAGACGCGGTAATAATGCGGGTCGGGACTGCTTGATACCAGAAAGAATGCAATCGGCTAAGGAACGTTACAGGCAGATATTCACCCATCTGAAACACGACGACCGAGGGAAGAAGTAGTGCTAAGGCTACCGTTGAGTGCCAAGCCAGATCGCGCGTCGGCAGGAGGTGTCCGAGCACATGCAAACCCAGCATACCGGTAGCGACTAAAATAGGTGCGAAAAATCGGCCTCGCATGAAATCGCCGCCGATGAGGATAACGTAACCAAGGTTCAGCATGATACCTAGAACAATGCACCACAAAAGTGTCTTGTTTAGGTTGTGGGATTTTCTTCTTTTTAAGAGGAAGATGACTGCTGTGACCAGAACGCTAAGTCCCACAACGGAATGGAAGGTTTCCCACTTTAGATAGACGCGCAGATACCGGTAACCCTGGGTTATCGCTTCCAAAGGCGGCAATGTTACCTTTGCGTAAGCGGTGTTGGGGAGGGGTGAGCCATAATAGAGGGTCGCAAAGCCGTACCATGACAGTAGCAGCAAGAGTGCGGGAAGAATGAGTAGGAGACTGCGGCCTTGGTGGCGACGCCAAGCTTGTGCCACAAGGTAGAGGAAAACGGGTAAGACAAGGAAAAGATGATCGGGCCGGGTCAGGATTAGCAACGCACATAGTACGAACGGACCGATCAAAGGAAGAGGTAAACCTTGATCGGTTCGCGCAAGAAGCCAGCCGAAAAGGGCAACAATTAGAAGGTTGCTGAGAGACGTTTCCAGGCCGGAGGTTTGAAATTCGACAAACGTGTGCGAGCTGAGTAAGAAGCCCATAAGGATGAGGAATCTCAAGGTTGCCTGGTTGGTGCCGCGAAGCAAGCGACCGAGGAGAAGGACGGTTGTAGCCGTGCAGAGCAATCCAAGCGTGACCGCCCATGCGTAGACCTCTACACCGAATCCTCCGACAAGTAGGAGGAGAAACCAGAGGGGGTGGGTGAAGCCTTGGACGCGGAAGCCAGGGTTGAAAACGGGTCCATGTCCCGCTAGGCAGTTGGCGACATGGCGGAAACTGATGAAAGCGTCGTCGCAAACCCAGGCGCGCCAGAGCACGAATGCGACGCTTGCGGCAGCGATCGTGGCAATGAGCGGCCAGGTGAGCGGTTCTGGGTTTTGTGTTTCTTGGGTTGTCATGGAAACCATTATTATGCAGACGGAGCGATCGATCGAACAGACCGACCGCTCCGTTAGGTTGACGATAAACGAAGTCTTAAGCTGTCAGGCTTGTAGATCGTTATGTTGTTGCGGCTGCCGGTTGTTATTCCGGTGTCGGCTGGGACTCGGCTACCGCTGGTAGTTCAACGACATCGCCTTGCAGCCCAGCCTTGGCCAGGATCGCATAGACCACGAAGCCCACAATGAACGAGTAGACGCCAGTGGGATGCCAGCCGGGCAGGATCTCTTTTCCGATCATTGCCGTAACCATGCCATTGTTACAGATGCCGACGGCAAAGCCGATGACCCATGCCGCATAGCCGGGGATACTGATACCCCGTCGGGGGCCTGCCCACTTGCAGCCCGACAGGAGGTAGTCGGCAACGATGGCTCCGCAAATGGGGCCGAATGACGCCCCAATGAGTCCAAAGAAGGCACCCAGATTGCCCGCGATGCCGGTTGCGGCCAGAGCGATTCCGATCGTGGCGCCACCCAGCGTCAGTGGAACACGCGGCAATGAGGGGATCATGGTCGAGAGGCTGTTGCCGATGATGCTCGAACAGAAACAGGCGGGAGCCACGGACCCGATCGCGAAGAGGATCAGCATGATACTGGTGAGCTTGGGACTGATGGCATCCAGCACACCTGGTCCCGAGAAGGAGAACGACTCCAGATCCGGATTGATGCCGTGGGCGCCGGCCACCGTAAGGATTGCCAAGCCGCCGGCGACGAGAATGGCCAGGGCGACGCCGAACCATCCACCAAGGCTTGCGTCTTTGGTGTTTCGTGCAGCCGTACCGAAGTCGCAACCGGCTGCGCCTGCCGTGGCAAAGAAGCCGATGACCAACTGGATCATCATGCAGGCGGCCGCCAAAGTGCTCAGGCTTTGACCTTCCGCGGGGACGGCTTCAAAACTGCCGACGCCCGATGCGCCCTTAACGGCAGTATAGATCAGCATGACAAGTGGGATGATGGGGAAGAACTGTGAGACCTTGGCGACGTATTGGATGCCAAACGCACCGATCGTGGCGAAGAGATACCCCCATGCAATAGCGACAACGACAAACAGCAAGCTAAAACCACGATTCGCGGTGTCCGGGTCGACGATTGTCCGCATGGCTTCCGGATCGACCTTGAAGCCGCCCAATACGAGCTTCGTGGCGAAGAAGGTGGCGACACTATACCAGCCAATCTGCAGCAGTCCCATGAAGATGCCAGGGAAGAGATAACCGCCTTTTGTGCCGAATGTGGAACTGCCCACGACGTAGAGCGGCAAGCCGGTTTTCATCCCCAGGATGCCGAATATGCGATAGAACAAGAAGTAACTGATCAGCGCCGCCACGACCAAGCCGATCAAGGCTCCGGCCAGTCCGCCGACGGGCAGGGTTTTGCCTAGCTCGTCATAGAAGGCGATCCAGAGAAAGATGCCGGCGTAAGAGGGGGCGATGGTTTTGAACCACGGCGCGCGGTTTCCCGCAGGGTTGGGTCGGGCGGACGCCAAATAGGCGGGAAGTTGTTCGTTGGCCATTGTGTTCTCCTGTCTTGAGTATTTTGCGTGGGATGTGGGATGCGAAAGGGCCCCCCATGGCACCGGTAACCGGCGGTTGGCCTCTTGATTTCCCACACGACGTGGTGCTCATAGTAGCAATTTGGGCGCCGAACGCTAGATGTTTACTGAGAAATCAGGGTTCGGTTGTGAATGGGGCGATTCCGGTTGAGGGGGGAGGGGCTTGCGCTCGGGGGGGCTGAATGAGCGGGGTAGGTAGCACTGGAAAGCGCGTTGTTCGGACTTCAGCCGACGCTGGTTTGGCCTCACGGCAAGTAGTAGGATGAGATAGGCGGTTGACCGATCTGTCGTTGGGATCTTTTGGATGAGGTCACCGAATTTGTCATGTACGGGGTGGGATAAACGATGGATTTGGAGAGTATGTCGTCATGGCCAGCACGCAACTGACAACAGGGCTTCCGGGGCTGGACCGGGTACTCAGAGGGCTGATGCCGGGCGACAACATCGTTTGGCAGGTGGACGCTGTCGAGGATTACCGAGCTTTCGTGAAGCCCTACAGCGAAGGTGCGTTGGCGGCCGGCAAGCGGCTCGTCTACTTCCGATTTGCCAAGCATGAGCCCTTGTTGTCGAGTGACTCGGGGGCGGAAGTTCATGTTCTTCAACCCGAGGCGGGTTTTGAACGGTTCATCACCGAGATTCACACGGTTATCGAAGAAACAAGGCGGGATGCGTTTCACGTCTTTGATTGCCTGTCGGATCTTGCGGTGGATTGGTACAGCGACCGGATGCTGGGCAATTTCTTCATGCTGACATGCCCGTTTGTGTATGATGTGGGAGCGATCGCGTATTTTGCCGTGTTGCGGAACTATCACTCGGTTCATGCATCCAACTCGATTGCCGAGACGACCCAGATTCTTTTGGACGTCTATCGTTACGCGGGCCAGCTCTATCTCCATCCCATTAAGGTTCAACAGCGTCATTCGCCAACCATGTACATGCTTCATGCGTGGCAAGGCGATTCTTTTTCGCCGGTGACGGACAGTTCGACGATTTCGGAGATTCTGACTTCGATTCCCTGGGCGGGTTCTGAGCCGGCGCGTTCGCGGCTCGGGGTATGGAACCGCGCATTTCTGCAGGCGGAAGAAGTGGTGGATCCGATCGAGCGAAGCGAGTGTTCGTTGGAGCAAGCCGCGCAGCTTCGACGGCGTCTTTTGCGAATGTTGGTATCGCGCGATGAGCGGGTTTTGCAGCTTGCTGAGCGGTATCTCACGTTCGCCGATATTCTCGCCATTTGGAACCGGACGATTGGCACCGGGCTCATCGGTGGTAAATCGGTCGGCATGCTCCTCGCCCGGGCCATCCTCGAGAAAGCGGACAAGCGATGGAAGAAGTTATTGGAGACGCACGATTCGTTCTATGTCGGCTCGGACGTGTTCTATACCTACCTGGTGCACAACGGTTGCTGGTGGGTTCGTCAGAAGCAGCGGAATCCGGAGCGTTTTCTCGAAGGGGCAGAAGAAGCGCGACGACGTATGTTGACCGGCAGTTTTCCCGGGATCATCCGCAAAGAGTTTTCGGACATGCTTGATTACTTTGGGCAGTGTCCGATTATTGTTCGCTCCAGCAGCCTTCTCGAAGATGCTTTCGGAAATTCGTTCGCGGGTAAATATGAAAGCGTTTTTTGTGCGAATCAGGGATCACGTGACAAACGTATGGAGGACTTCATGTCCGCGGTTCGCACGATTTATGCGAGCAGCATGGGGGAGAAAGCACTGCGTTACCGCGCGCAGCGAGGTCTTCTCGGCCAGGATGAGCAGATGTCGCTTCTGGTTCAGCGGGTATCCGGCTCGTTGTATGGGCATCATTTCTTTCCGCAGATTGCCGGTGTGGGATTCTCGTTCAATCCGTATGCGTGGAGCGAGGACATCGATCCCGAGGCGGGCATGTTGCGTCTGGTTCTCGGTTTGGGAACGAGGGCGGTCGACCGATCGGACGACGACTATACCCGAATTGTGGCACTCAACGCGCCGGATCGACGCCCCGAGGCGAGCTTCGATGAGGTTCGACGGTACACGCAACGAAAAGTGGATACGCTCGATCTTGCCGCGAATCAACTGGTTTCCAACGATCTGGTGGACCTTGCTCAGCAGAGTCTGGAGTTTCCGATCCAGAAATTTGCTTTACGCGATGAAGAGATGGAGCGGCTGGCGGCGGCACGAGGCAAGCGGGATGTGTTCTCTTGGATTTTGACCTTTGAGCCTCTTCTGACCGAAACGTCTTTTGTCGAGGATATGCGCGATTTACTCAAGACATTGGAGAAAGCGTACGGTTCTCCCGTCGATACGGAATTCACGGCGAATTTCCGCGAACAGGGGGATTGCCGGATCAATCTGGTTCAGTGTCGGCCGCTTCAGGTGAGTGGACACGGCGTGGTGGCGGAGTTGCCCGATTGCATCGCGAATGACCACCTTATATTGGAGGCATATGGGGCGGTTATTGGGAAGAGCCGACTGGCACAGATCGACCGGTTGATTCATGTGGTTCCCTCTGTGTACGGTCAATTACCGATCAAAGATCGCTACGCCATTGCCCGGTTGATCGGACAGCTCATGCATTGTGAAGAGGATGGGCATCCCACGGATATCATGCTGTTGGGTCCTGGACGATGGGGGACCGGGACACCCTCGTTGGGCGTGCCCGTTTCCTTTGCGGACATCGGTAGGGCTTCCGTGGTTTGTGAAATCGTCGCGATGCGCGATGATCTCGTTCCCGATGTGTCGCTCGGGACGCATTTTTTCAGCGAGCTGGTGGAAGCGGACATTCTGTACCTTGCACTGTTTCCTGGTCGTAACGGGAACAGCCTGAACGAGGGCTTCTTCGACGAATCGCGAAACAAGCTGGCGTGTCTCTTGCCAGAAGCAGCCGGTTGGTCCCATGTGATACGCGTTGTGGATGCGGCTGATTTGGCGAAGGGGGCCCATATTCGGCTCAATGCAAACACTTTGAATCAGAAAGTTGTGTGTTACATTGCGAACGAAGGGGATTGACCGTGTATGCCCGAAAGAAACGGCCCCGCCCATGTAACCCGTGGACGGGGCCGTTGTTACGGTCTTGATCCAACGACGATGTTCAAGTCAAGGTAGGCGCGTTCGACGCGCCCGCAGACCTTACACCAATCCCTGGTCGAGCATGGCGTCAGCGACTTTGACGAAGCCGGCAATGTTGGCACCGAGTACGTAGTCGCTGGGGCGTCCGTATTCCGCCGCGGTCTCGGATACGGCCGTGTGGATGGCTTTCATGATCGTACTCAGTCGCCCGTCGACTTCTTCGCGGGGCCAGCTTGTATGCTGGGAGTTCTGTGACATTTCGAGGCCGGAGACGGCTACACCACCGGCGTTGGCGGCTTTGCCTGGGCCATACAGAATCTTGTTCTCGAGATAGATCTCCACGCCTTCTGGCGCGGTGGGCATGTTGGCACCCTCGGATACGAGGAAACAACCATTCTTGACGAGGGTCTTGGCGTCTTCGCCGGAAATCTCGTTTTGCGTGGCCGACGGGAAAGCACAGTCGCAGTTGATTCCCCAGGGGCGGACGTCTTGTGTGTATTGGGCGCTGCGAAATTTGTCGGCATACTCTTTGATTCTGCCGCGTCGCACGTTCTTGAGATCCATCACGAAGGCGAGTTTTTCGTCGTCAATGCCATCCGGGTCGTAGACGGTGCCGTTGGAATCCGAGAGGGAGACGGCCTTGGCACCCAACTGATTCAGCTTCTCGATCGTATATTGGGCGACGTTGCCGGAGCCGGACACTGTGCAGACCTTGCCTTGAAGGCTGTCTTTGCGCGTGGCCAGCATTTCCTGGGCGAAGTAGACGGCGCCGTAGCCGGTGGCTTCCGGGCGAATAAGTGAGCCGCCCCAGTCCAGGCCCTTTCCGGTGAGCACGCCGGTGAACTCGTTGCGAATTCGCTTGTATTGTCCGAAGAGGAAGCCGATTTCCCGACCTCCAACGCCGATATCGCCGGCGGGGACGTCGGTGTCCGGGCCGATGTGTCTGCATAACTCAGTCATGAACGACTGGCAGAACCGCATGACCTCCCCATCCGACTTGCCTTTGGGATCGAAATCGGAGCCGCCCTTGCCGCCGCCCATCGGGAGCGTTGTCAGCGAGTTCTTGAGGATCTGTTCAAATGCGAGGAACTTCAGGATGCCCAAGTAGACGGTGGGATGGAATCGCAGGCCTCCCTTATAGGGGCCAATCGCGCTACTGAATTCGACGCGGAAGCCGCGGTTGACCTGGACGTTGCCCTTGTCGTCGGACCAGGGTACGCGGAACATGATGACACGCTCGGGCTCGACGAATCGTTCCAGGACACGGTTTTTCTGGTATTTTGGGTGGCGTTCAATCGCCGGTGCCAGGGAGTCGAGGACTTCCTTGACGGCTTGGTGAAACTCGAGTTCAGCAGAGTTACGCTTGAGGACCAGATCCATGACGTCATTTACGTAGGACATTCCTGTTCTTCTCCATGTTGGTGCTCATCACGAGATGCATCGCGCGGTGAGGCGGTCAAAACCACCTCGACGAGTATCCATGACGAGCCAGTACTTGACGCCCTTTTAGAAGCCCAGAAGTTCCGAATCGCTGGATTGGGGTATTGGAACGTGGTCGTTAGGGCCGACTTATCACTACGGCGTCTCATCGTGCTAGTCGAGCGACATTATCCCACGTAGCTTTGGAGAATGTCAACGACATAATAAATGAATCTTATGGAAGAATTTAATATAATATTAGCAATACTTATACAATAAAGAAGGACGACTAATAGAGGTGTTCCGCGGAGTGAAGGATGTTTCCTTGTGTGTGCGCTTTCTCTTGCATCCTGTGCGGATGCGATAAGCGGTATTAGCGAACGACCACGCCGGACGAATGGGATGCCTTGTCAAAGAATCAGTATGGCGTCGAGGTTCAGTGATTTGCGATTTTCATGCTTTTTTCAGGGGTGTTGGAGGCGGCGATATCACAGGGGCAGGCGAAATCCCGGCAAAGGCGAAGGCTGTTCGTACGGTGACGATTGTGGTGACGATTGCCACGGGTTCGCGTCGTTTGCCTCGGTTACCGCTTGAGCTTACGATGCTGACGGCTGACCACATTCGCGATTCTGGGCGATGATGTGGTGTTTATGACGAGTCTTAGGTCGCTTTGCATGCCGGACGGGGTCGTAAGCCCTTTCAGCGGTGCTTGGGACGACTGCCTGCTGGGCGGAAACGGATACCTTGTTCGATTCTTTCAATGTGGTCAATTTGCTGATCCGTGTACCGGTTGTTCTTCTTGCGCTGACGGTGCACGAATTCTGCCATGGGTACTTTGCGTATCGGATGGGAGACCCGACGGCACACCTTCAAGGGCGGTGCACCTTAAATCCCTTGAAGCACCTTGATCCGCTGGGCACCATTTGCCTGATGTTCGCGCCGATCGGGTGGGCGAAGCCCGTGCCGATCAATCCATTAAATTTCCGTGATCGCAGGAAAGGGATTCTCGTTTCGACGGCGGCTGGGCCGGTCAGCAATCTCGCGCAAGCCGTTGTGTTCGCGTTGTTGCTCCGCGCGGTGCACTTCGCCATTCAAATGCCGGTTTTCAATACGCAACAAACTCAGCAGTTTTTGGGTATCGTGTTCGTGATGTGCGTGATGGCGGTGTTCATCAATGTGGGTTTGGCGGTATTCAACTGTTTGCCGCTGTTTCCTTTGGATGGCTTCCACGTGACGCTGCAGTTGATGCGGCCACAGACGCAGGAGCGCTTCGCTCAAACGGCCCACTATGGACCGTTTGTGATTTTGGCGCTCGTGGTGTTGGGAAGCGTCGGGGGTGTGAGTATCCTTGGCGGTCTTATTGGGCCACCGGCGGATTTTATCCTCAAGTATGTTGGCGGATTGAATTAAGCAAGTTCCGATGATGAATGTGCAGTCAGTTCGTCTTATTTTCTTCGATAAGGCGTCAGCACAACGGTTCGTTTTTTCCTGTGAATGTTAGTAGGCGAGCGAGTGAGCGATGCGTGTATTGTCGGGAATTCAACCATCAGGAAGGTTACATTTAGGCAACTATTTCGGGGCGATGCGTCCGCAGCTGGAGATGCAGGCCGAGCATGAGTGCTTCTACTTCATCGCCACGTATCATGCGTTGACGAGCCTCAATGATCGCAAGCTGGTCGAGGAGTACACGCGCGAAGTTGCGCTGGGCTACCTTGCGTTAGGGCTTGATCCGGCCAAGACGGTTTTCTTCCGACAAACCGATGTGCCTGAAGTCACGGAGCTGGCGTGGATCCTGTCCTGTGTCACACCGATGGGGTTGTTGCAGCGGGCCCACTCGTACAAGGACAAAATCGCGCAGGGCCTGTTGCCGAACCACGGCTTGTTTGCCTATCCGGTGCTGCAGGCGGCGGATATCCTCATCTACGGTTCGGATCTGGTTCCCGTGGGGCAGGACCAGAAGCAGCACATCGAAATGACGCAAGACATCCAAGGTAAATTCAACCAAGCGTTCGGCGAAGTGCTAGTACGTCCGGAGCCGTTGATTCGCGAGGAGGTCGCGGTCATACCCGGTATTGACGGTCAAAAGATGAGCAAAAGCTACGATAATACGATCGAACTGTTTTGCGGCGAGAAGGCAGCCCGCAAACGAATTATGTCGATTGTGACGGATTCGACGCCGGTGGAAGAGCCGAAGGACCCGGACAAGTGTAACGTGATGGCGTTGCTGCGACTGATGGCATCGAAGGATGAAGTAGCTGAGTGGGAAGCGCGGTATCGCCAGGGTGGCATGGGTTACGGCGAAGCCAAGAAGCGGGTGTTCGAATTGTATCTGGAGATTCTCGGCCCGGCCCGCAAGCGTTATCAGGAGTTGCAGCACAAGCCGGAAGAGATTGAGGCGATTTTGGCCGACGGTGCTCGGCGTGCTCGTGCTGTCGCTGCCAAGACTATGCGCAAGGTTCGCAAGGCTTGCGGGTTAGTCACGGTACAGGACTGAAACCTACGCGCGGAAGGCATGCCGCTTTCCTCTTCTCGCGTTCGGGGCAATTCTTGTTAGAAACGGGTTGTGCTGGTGCGGCGCGAGCGTCGGTAAGTTCGGTACATTTCGTTGAGGAAGAACGCGGTCATCGTGAGCATTAATGGTTCGATCGGTAGTCGGTAACGCACCATGAGAACCGACAGGTAGTAGACACAAGGGAAGACGAACATGGTGGCCGGTAGCACCCAACAGCTTGGCCGACGAATCAGACACACGAGTGCACCGGCGAGGGCCAAAACGCCGGGCAGCGTATAGCTGATAAACCTGAGGATCTTGGCGGCTCGGCTCGTGGGTAAATCGAACCGTCCGAACCAGAACCAGCGGACGCGGCGGAGGCCCAACTTCACAAAACGCTCCGGCGATTCGCGCGACCAGCTTTTGACGTCGCGCATGCAATCCTGAAAGTATCCCCATTCGCCACGTTGTATGAGGCGGTCGGCTTGCTCCGGATCGAAGACCGGATGAATCCGCCGGCCATCCTGGGAGAAGAAATAGCCATCCGACCAAGGGGCGTTGGCGACCCACATTTCGAGGCCGAGGTTGCCGCGAAGGTAGAACCATTCGCCGAAAACGATGCGGTTGCGGAGGGTCCACGGGGCGATCAGTACAAGAAACCCAAGCAGAAGACTGAGTGTTTGGATCGGAAACGACCGGTTACGCCATGGGCCACGGCTCGATCGGCTGGCATGCCGCGATCGTCTAAATTGCCAGATGAACCAGACGGGATAGCAGAGGGTGAAGCAGGGATTCACCATGGCGCCGGCCCCGCAGAGTGCGCCGACCAGAATGTAGTGCCAGTTGCGATGCGGGCGCAGGAGTACAAAAGCAGCCAAGCACAAGGCTCCGCTCAACATCGTGGGAAACGTGTCCCAGATTTCGGGTGCCTTGAACGTGATGAGCGGACTGAGGATCATCAAGACAGCCGCCAATGCAGCCGTACGGCGACCGAGGAGACGACGAGCGATGATCACCCAGATGGCGATGGCACCGGCTTGGGCCAGGAGATTGATGATTCGTATCGTAGCTAACGAAGCCAACGTGTCTTCGCCCAGTAAGCCGTAGATGGCAGCAAGGACTCCGATGTAGCCCGGGGTATACCAACTGGAGGGGTCGGATCGCTCAGGGCCGACGGGGCTGACGAAACCCGTTCCATGGACGAGGTAGCGTGCTATTCGGACTTGTTCGCTATAGGGGGGTGGTTTGTTGTCGAGTTGGCCCGAGATGCAGACATAGCCAAACCGTACAAGAAGGGCGGCCATCAACACCAACCATGCCTGGCGGCGCCACCCCATTCGTACAAAGCCTGCCCACCGTCTCATGGCGCATGAGTTTATGGCATCGCCTATAATGCTGTCCATGATCGATGTGGATCAGTTGCCGATTCCTGATTGGGGGCTGTGTTGTCCGGTGTGCGACATCGCGTTGGCGGGTATGGAAGCACATTGTTGTCGCCACTGCGGGCAGGCGTTCAATATTCGCCACTTGTTGGCCAAGCAGAGGCCCATTTTGGACCTTGGGCTGCGTTGCGGCGAATGTGATTATCTTCTCACCGGACTGGTTGAGAACCGGTGCCCCGAATGCGGGACCGAGTTTTCGGTTCGGGAAATGCTGGAGGAACAGAGTTTGTCTGGTGCCGTTTATCTCACGCAAATGGCGGACCCCACGGACCACCATATTGCCAAACGTTCGCCGACGTTCACGGGCCGCGAGCGTCCGTTGCCGGAGTTTGGCTTGTTGTGTGCTCAGTGCGATCAGTCGCTTGCCGGTGCGATGGCCGATCGCTGTCCCGGCTGTGGTCACGATTTCGATCTGTTGGCCATTGTGCCGAAGGGCGACTGGGCGGATGTCAGTGCTTTTGTGCCGACGTCGTTGGCGGTGGTGGCCAAGAGCCTTCTGTACGATGCCGAGATTCCTTACCTGGTCGATAACGCGGGCTTGAACCACCTTTATAGCGGCGCGGTTCCGTTTGTCAGTCACCGATTGCGCGTGCCTCGTGTTTTTTTCTTTGATGCGTTGAACGTTTTGGCCACGTCGGTGGGCGCGGTCCGCCCTGGCGCCGGCGCGGATTGGACATGCTCGAACTGTAATGAGGTCGTGCCGGGGGATTTCGATGTTTGCTGGAACTGCAACGCTTCACATCCGGGTCGTCAACAGGACCATGCCGACTGAACGACTGCGCGATGCAGCATCTCACACCCTATTTCGCACCCTGCGGGCTTTGGAGTAGAATGTCGCGCGATGCAAGACTACAAGGTTCAGCTTGATACCTACAGCGGCCCGATGGATCTGCTGCTTTACCTGATCCGCCGGGAAGAAGTGGACATCTACGACATTCCGATATCTCATCTTCTCGAGCAATATCTTCAATACGTTCGCGTGTTGGAGAGTCTGGACCCCGACGCGATCGGCGATTTTCTGGTGTTGGCAGCGACGTTGATGGAGATCAAATCAAGGCTACTACTGCCCAAGCCGCCGCCGGAGGTGAACGACGACGACTCGCTCGACCCGCGGGCAGATCTGGTTCGGCAACTGCTGGCCTACCGATCCTTTCGTGAGGCAGCGGTGCATCTCGAACAGCGAGCGGAAACACAGTCGCGTCGCTTCAGCCGACCTCGGATGGATGTCCCGGAGGACGACGAAGAGCAGGTTGACATTGAAGACGCTCAGATTTGGGATCTGTTGACAGCCTTCAGGAAGCTGTTGGACTCGGTGGGACAGCAGCGGGTCTCGCATGAAGTGACGTATGATGATACGCCGATCGGGCTGCACGCGGATGACATCCTCGATCGGCTCGAACGCGATGGCCCGTCGATGAGGTTTGAGCGAATTTTTGAGGGGCGCGGGCGACCGGAAATGATCGGCTTGTTCCTGGCCCTGTTGGAGCTCATGCGGCAAAAACGTGTGCGCGTTCAGCAAGATAAGGTTTTTGGGACGATCTCAATTCACCTGCTCGACGCAACACCCATCACCGTAATGGGCGGAAACGTTCCCGCCGACGTTGCGGAAACGGAGGAAGAAGGAGAACGTGGGGAATCCGTCGAGGCTGAGGAGCACGAGGCGGACAACGCAGAATGGGGGGATGAACGAGCCACTCCAATGGGGATGCAAGAAGCGTTCATGGACGAACCCGACGATGAAGACGACGAGTTCGCCCGACGTATCGGTGCGGTGGAGGTGGGGGAGGTAGACCTTGGTCGTTCGACGGCCGACCGGTTGGCTAGTGAAGCCACGGATAAGGCCGATGGTAACGGTGGGGCGGATTTACATAGCGTCAGCTCGGATGACGAGCAGACAACCCAAGGTGATGAAACATGACACCCGAAGACCGACTGAAAGATCTCGGATTGGCATTGCCGTCAGCACCTGCCCCCGTGGGTTCATATGTGCCCTCTATTCGCACGGGTGATCTGGTATTTACGAGCGGGCAGATACCCACACGCGATGGGGAATTGGTTTACACGGGGAAGGTGGGCTCGACGTTGTCGATCGAGCAGGGAGCAGAAGCGGCACGTATCGCAGCCCTCAACGGGCTTGCACAGTTGGCCGTTGCCGCTGGTGGATTAGCGAACGTCGGACGGATCGTTCGTTTGGGTGTTTTTGTCAATAGTGCGGAGGGGTTTACGGACCAGGCCAAGGTTGCCAACGGTGCCAGTGATATGCTGGTGAACGTTTTCGGCGATGCGGGTCGGCATGTCCGTGCCGCTGTTGGCGTGAATGAGCTACCCCTCGATGCTCCTGTCGAAGTTGAAATTCTGGCTCAACTTAATGCGTAAATAACTGTTGGCTTGATGCATGGTCCGAGGAAGCGTTATTCGTACATCGAAGGGCCACGATAAAAACAAGCGTCAAATCGCAGGACCTTTCGCTCTGCGGTGGCGGGGGACGTTCGTTTGTGTTGGGCTGGCACTGTTTGTTGTACTCCTGAGCGTTCCTTTTTTCAAAACGGTTGTTTCACAAGTGCGTCTGATCGCACCGTTGCCGTTGGACGCGAGCGTGTATCGTAGCGTGAGCGAGCAATTCCGATCGATTCCGCAAATTGTCGTACCGTGGAAGACGTTTATCGATCTGAACAATAAGAATGCTGGTGAGGCATCGTTACAGAGGGATCTTGTTACCTGGAATCGTATCGATCCGGGCAACACGTTGGCTGCGTATGTTCTCTTGTTGGACCGGCTGCGGCGACGAGATGGAGCAGCGCCTGCATCGAGTATGGATGCGGAAATAGAGACGCTTTTGGAGGAGATTCGGACGCATGGAGTATTAGCGTTACCCGTTGACCGTGAACGCGAGCTGACCCAGCAGGTGTTCTTGCTTGCGGGCGTTTCGCCAAGAAGGGCAGTGGTCGAGGCGGATCGGATTGGGCAAGCGTACATGGGGACACGAAGTTATGCTCGCTCGACGTTTCGGGAGCTGGCGAATCGACTTTGGGACTATGCTGAGGTGTGTCGTACAAGCGGGCGTCCTGAAACCGCTGAAGTTGCTCGATTAACGCTTGCGCACTTGATGCTGGATATGGCGGAGAAATCAGCGGCATCTGAACTTGTGCTGTTGGCTGCGGAGAAATTGCCGGGGGTACTGCGTGAACTTGGGGGGGCAAGCGAGGCGGAAAAGGTGGAGGCTTTTCAGCATCGCTGGCACACGGCTGTCGGTGATGATCAAGTCAACGTGCTCCCGTGGATGGGCGATTTAGCGATTGTGCCCGATGCGCAAGATCGTGTGTTGCGGTCCATGTGTGCTAGCATAATGGCACTATCGATATTGCTTGTGTTTGGGGCGTTCGTCTTGGGTTTGCTTCCTCTTGTTGCGTTCACCCGGAGGGCGGGGGATATTGCAGTCTCCTGGAGAGGGGGGGGCTGGGGGCAATGGGGAGCAGCGTTGATGTGCTGTCTTCCTATGTTGGCGGGTTGGGTATTCTTGATGGTTGGCGATTTGCATTTTGCGTGGCTGTTATCATTTCCGTCACTGCAAGGTGTCCTCGTATTGCCCGTTCTATCCGTAGCCGTGGTTGGCCTGGCGACTCGCTTGTGTGCGTGTTTGGGCAAACGGTTCGATAAGGCATCGATTCCTGCTATCGGCGTTTGGGGATTCGTGGTGCTGATCGTGCTGGTTGTTTTGGCTTCATGCGTGTTTTTGCCCGTGCACCAGGAAGCGTGGCGACCACCGGTGGGCGTCCAGTTGTTTCGCAAGGTGGGACATGTGGCCGGTGTCGTTTGTCTGGTGCTCATCGTGACTTGGTTGATCTGGGGACGGTTGCGGCGGCGAGGTGCTGGTTTGCCAACCGGCGTTGGGGCGCGGGTGACATTGGCGGTAACGGCTCGCGCACTGTTGCTGACAGCCATCATTTGTTTGGGGGGATTGGTTGTCAATCAGCGATGGGATCGGCAGCATGAGGCTGCATTCTTGAAAGCCAGCGATGATCCGATATCGGCGTATGTCGGGCCGAATTGGCGTTCCACGTACTTTGGGCCGGTCAGGTCTTTTCTCGAAAGTCGGTCGTGATGCTTTGTGGCGTTAAGTTATGGTTTACAAGTCAATGTGAAGGTGACCGGGAAGATGCTTTTTGGGGTACTTTCCACAGGATTTTGGGCGTTTCGTTCCCTGTCAGGAAGTGTTAGACTTAAGTAAGTTGTGACGTAACGGGAGTTCCATGTGGGTTATGACGGATAGTAACAACGAAAAAAAGACGCCCTTCCCCAAACCGGGACGTGAGCAGGGAATCGAAGCGTTTCTGAAGAACTATGCGGATTCGCCAGACAAGGAGATTCTGGCGGAAATGATGGTGACGCTTTGTCGGTTAGCCAAGGACGGTACGGGACGCGGCGAACTCAAACTGCTCAGCAAGTCGCTCAAGGAGCTGCGGTACGCATTCAAGGTATTTGCGCCCTATCAGGAAACACGCAAGGCGAGCATCTTCGGGTCGAGCCGTACGCCTCCGGGTCACCCCGATTACATTCAAGCCGACCGTTTTGCGCGAAGAATGCGGGAAATGAATTGGATGGTGATTACCGGCGCCGGTGACGGTATTATGCGGGCTGGGCATGACGGCGCAGGTCGCGAAGCGAGTTTCGGGGTTGCCATTCGGCTCCCTTTCGAGCAGAAGACAAACGCGATCATCGCTGACGATCCCAAATTGGTGAACTTCAAATATTTCTTCACGCGCAAGCTCCTTTTCATCAAGGAAGCGTCAGCGGTCGCCCTTTTTCCCGGGGGTTTCGGCACGCAAGACGAAGGATTCGAGGCCCTCACGTTGATTCAGACCGGCAAGGCCAACCCGATGCCGATTGTCCTGGTCGACGCGCCGGGTGGAACCTATTGGCAGCGGTGGCGCGAGTATGTGACAACAGAGCTGCTCCATACCCAGATGATTAGTCCGGAAGATATGGACTTCTTTCGCGTCACGGACGATGTCGATGTCGCGGTGCAAGAGATCGTGGGATTCTACACACGCTACCATTCGTTGCGCTACGTGCGCGACCTGTTGGTGTTGAGGATCAACTCGCCGCTTTCTGCCGAAGCGATGACCAAACTCAATGATCGCTACGGGGATTTGGTGACCAAGGGCAAAATCGAACAGTTTGCCGGTCCTATTGAGGGTGAGCAAGGCGAGTACCCGGCACAGGGACGTATTGTTTTTCGTTTTGCGCGGCAAAGTTTTGGTCGGCTCCGCTTGCTGATCGATGAAATCAACCGTGCGTGACGCGTATGCGACTGACGTCCTTTCCACTTTGACATGGTTGCTTCTTTCGGTAACATGAAGGGCTGAGGACGTACCCATGGCCGGGGCCGCTCCGGTAAGTTGTGGTCGTGCCTTTGTCCGGGCGATAAAGGCAAGAGGTCAAGGCGGTCATGAGCGTTCTTGTCGTTCCGTGTACGTCGCATCTTGTATGAGAGGACTATCAGCGTGCCCAGTCGACTTCGAGCCGAGTTCCAGCCTCGCGAACTGTCGGAAGTGCTCGAACATTATGACCTTGGGGCCATCCTCCGTATCGACGAGCAACGGAAAGGTTCGCGAAGAGCACCGAAAGTGCTCATCACTTCAGATGACGGGCGTTTCCTCTTAAAGCGCCGAGCACGTGGACGCGATCATCCATTGAAGGTGGCGTTTGCACACGCCGTTCAGGAGTATCTGGCTGAGAATGATTTTCCACTCGCTCGACTCGTTCGAACGGTCGACGACGATGACACGATGGTCATTATCAACGACCTCATCTATGAGATGTTCGAGGTTGTCTCGGGTGAGAGGTACGACCATTCGCTAGAGGCGACGGCGAGCGCCGGACGCGTTCTGGGGCGGTTTCATCAGTTGATGGAAGACTATGAGAGTGAGTGGGAGCCTGCGCGGCGCGGGTACCATGACGCCAATGTCGTGCGCAGTAATCTGAATGAAATGCCAGCCAGCATTGGCAAGGATGACAGCGTCATCGGAAAAGAGACCGAGCTTCTCGTCACCGTTTCGACCTTGTACGAGTTGTATGAAAACGCAGCCGAGCGTATCGATGAGGCGGGTTATTTCGATTGGCCGGACCAAATTGTGCATTGCGATTGGCACCCTGGCAATATTTTGTTTGAGGAATCGCGTGTGGTAGCGGTGATGGATTATGATTCGTTGCACATTTTGCCGGCGGTGACGGACTTGGCCAATGGCGCGCTGCAGTTTTCGATTATCGGGGGGAATTCCGATCCGCGGTTGTGGCCGGCGGAATTGGATGTGAAGCGTTTTCGGCATTTTGTGCATAGCTACCGAGAGAAGGTCAAGACCCCGCCCGAACAGATGGCCGTGTTGCCGTCGCTGATGATCGAAGCGCTCGTTGCGGAAGCTGTCATGCCGATTGCGGCCACCGGGTCCTTCGGACGCATCGAAGGTTTCCGTTTCCTCCAGATGATCCTCCGTAAAGTCCGATGGTTGGAACTCAACGGCGAACAATTGATGAAACGCTCATGATCCCGGGCGGTCTGCGACGGCTGATTCGCGTGGCGGCACGAGTGAGAATGGTGCGTGCCGGCGTCGTGTTTGTGTGTGTCTTTCTGATGGGAGCCGGGGTCACCGGTGCCAGTGTGCCCGCGTCCAAGCCGACGGGCGTTCCCGCATTACGAGAAACCATCCGGTCACTCATTGACCAACTGGGGCATCCGCGCTTCGAGGTCCGGACTGAAGCAACGGCACGTTTGCTCGAAGCGGAGCCGAACCTATTGCCGGCGTTGGTCAAGGTTTATCGTGCGCAAACAGACCATGAGATGAAACTGCGATTGCGGTATGTGATCGAGTATGTTTACTACCGTCGCTTGATGTCAGGCCAAGTGGGTTTTCTTGGCGTCAGCCTTGGTTCAGGGGTCATGGATGGCGTTTACGATCCGTCGATTGGACGGGAGGTAGCGTGTGTTCTGGCTTATGAAGTATTAGAGGGGTATGCCGCAGAGAAGGCCGGCTTGCAGGACGGCGACTTGATTGTCGGTGTCGATGGTAAGCCCACATTCAAAGTTCTGCGCAATGCACAGGCCGATGCCGGTTTGACGGAGGCATTACCGCGATTACCGGGTCAACCGCAGCAGTCCAACGCGAAGTCAAAGTTGGACGCTTTCACTGCGGAGGTCAAGCGGCGCGAACCGGGATCTACCATGCTGCTGCGTGTACTCCGTTGTGGTCCGACGACACGAAAAATCCAGTTGGCGGCTTCAAAGAACATGAGCCGCGTTTTTGAGGGAGCTACTTGGGTAACAACCTTGGTCCCTCGTGCCCAGCGGTTTGCAGGTCGCAAGAAATCGTTTCGGATGGCTGGAGGATTGCGGGTTGTGGGCTTGGCGGCGAAGTCTCCCGCTTCCGAAATCGGATTGCACATCGATGACGTCGTCGTTGCTGTGGATGCCCATATTGTTCCCGTAGGGACCAGTGGCGAACAATTGGCTGATCTGTGCCAAAGGCGGGGCGGCAGAAGAAAGGCGACGTTGGAGGTCGCTGAGATTCAGGAGCTGACGCTCGAGGTTACACTCGGTGCCCGAGGTGTCGATATGATGAACTGGGTGGACAAGCTCGCCGCCCAGATGCGATTTGCTGAATGGTGGCGAAGACAAAGTGGCGAGAAGTCGATTCGCCGGCAGGAGGACCCCCGACGTCATCCAACGAAATCTTTTCCACCGAAGTCGGCATCTTCCAAACCATCTGTTTTGCCTTGAAGACGATTTTGCCGAGACGCGGATTGTGATGTCGTTTACAGGGGGTGGGTTCTGGCTGCATGCCTTAAGCCGGCGCGTTGTGGATCGTAGAACACCACGCGATTGCGACCCTCATTCTTAGCTTCATAGAGGCATTCGTCCGCAAGCTGAACGAGATTGTGGGGGTGAAATTCCTGATGATTGAAGCCTATGACGACCGCACCGAAACTAGCGGTAAGGCGTATATTCTTTTGTTGAAAAGGTATGTTGATCTGTCGGATGTCCTGGCGAACTTGTTCAGCCAGGTCACGAATCTCGTTGGCGGTTGCCTGGGCCATGATGATGGCGAATTCTTCTCCTCCGTAGCGGGCCGCAAACTTTCGGTCGTCTTCGAGACGATTCAGCAGCGCTCCGATTCGCCTTAAGGCCTCGTCGCCGACACGGTGTCCAAACGTGTCGTTGAGTTTCTTGAACCGATCGATGTCCAACAGGATCATACCGAGTTCTCTTTGCTCCCGTTGGGCTTGGTTGCAGAGGTTCGCCAGTTGTTGTTCGAACGCTGCACGGTTCGCGATGCCGGTGAGGCCATCCGTCGTTGCTTGTTGCGCGAGTTCGCGGTTTTCGTCGTGGAGTTGTTGCATTTTCAGGCGAGTGGCCTTCTCTCTTTCAGCCAGTTGGGCACGCTCCAATTCGGCAGATATCGTCAACTGGGCCAGATGAAGGACCGCCTTGGTCTGGATGTCCCGATAGGATCGCGTAGGGCCAATATTTAGGGAGAACATGGTTGCCGTCTCCCTGACGTGGTGATCGATGGCCTCGAAGACCTCGTGCAAATCAGCTTCACTGATGGGTAGCTCCGCGCGCACCAGCCGTTTGACGTCGTCGAGTTGATTGGCTGTATCGTCCGTCGAGAAAAGTTCAGCAATCGCAACGGCGGCCCGTAGGATGATGGTTAGTTGTACAAGTGTGACGTTGTCAGAAACGATGGGCTCATCGATGGGGTGGTGATGACTGGCTGAAGCTTTGAGAATCTCCGAGGGCAGGCCCCAATGGCCCAGCAGATCGCTGCTAATCGTTTCGTGCGTGATTCCCAGTATGGATTTTTCGGCAGCCTGAATGCTGGTGGGGCATGTGTTGTATTGGGTAAGGACTTGGCTATAGAGGTCCTCTGCGCAGTGGAATGCAGCCAGCATACCGATGTCGCAGAGCAGACCGCTGACAAAGGCTTGATCTGCCACGTCAGGGTTGATTTTGTTTGCGAGGAGACGGGAGACGACCGATGTGGTCAGTGATCGTCGCCAGTACCCGCAATGGTCGAAGCCCTTTCGCTTGACCTCGTTCATGGCGTCCACAAGCGAGAATCCTAACACCATGACTTTAACGGTTCGTAGGCCCAGAGTCAGAACGGCTTGCTGAACCGTTGAGACCTTTCGTGACACGCCAAACATGGACGAATTGACGAGTTTGAGAAGTCTGGCAGTCAGGGCTGGATCCTGCTGGATGACGTTGGCGATCTGAGTGACGGAAATATCTTCCGCCTGAATCAAATCGAGGATCTTGATGGCCACTGCCGGCAGAGTCGGCAGATTATCCGCTGTTTGGACCTTCTCCAGAATTGTCGTCATTGAGCCCGCTTCTCCGCTTGCATGCGGTGGTTGGACAAGCACGGGATCCTAGCTGCGTGCACAGGAGGATCCACATGGTCACCAGACCCCCCGGGGGGGAGGGGCTCCTATCTACTTTGTACACCTACGAGGGTTTGAGTTGAGTCCGGCGCGGGTTGTTCTCAGGAGAGTTGGTATTAACGCGTGCAGCTGGGCTGCGTGTAACCACGGGGGGCGTACAACTTGAACAGGGGAGATATCCAAAGTAGTCAGAAGTGGAAAGGAAGCGTCTCTGGACGCCTTTTTCGACGGACTGACTTAGCACTGACTGATCCCCCTGCCCGACCCGTGGTACTGGCGGCAAACACGCCGCCGATCCGTAAGCTACTCCCGATTCCAGCCCTTGACCGTGCCTTCATGCTTGAGTAACGACCCAAACCCCACGCTGGTGTTATCGGTGGAGTCCATCTGGGGCTTCACAAATTTGCCTTTTTCTTTAGGATACTTCAGTCACAATTCACCTACCGGGTAGCTGTTATGTCGTTCGTGATTTGCGTAGGAGGAAATCTGGCGGGGTAGGGCTTGCAAGCTGGGGGCCATGAACGGACGGGTGTGGCTTGGAAAGTCGGGTTGAACGCAGGTGATCGGTGAGTGTAGTTCGAGTTCGACAAGACACGAAGTGGCGGGTATACATCCTGCTTGGACCGATCCCAAATGGGGCGGGATGGGTGTCCACCGATCCGCGTGGCGATTACGTTTGTGCTGTAGAATGCACGCGATGGAAGCTGGTGCGAAAGGTGGAGGGTGGATATCATCAAAGACGAGTTGATTTGGGAGGATACTCTTGAACCCCGGAGATGACAAGACACTGCTGTCTTCGACGGTACTGATCGTTGATGACAATGCCCAGAATCTCGAGCTGCTCAGCGCTTATATGGAAGAGGTTCCTGGGCTTACCGTTGTGGGTGCGACGAATGGAATGGAGGCTCTCGCCAAGGTGGCGGAGCATCGGCCGGACTTGGTCTTGCTGGACGTGATGATGCCCAAGATGTCCGGCTTCGAGGTTTGTCGCCAGCTCAAGAGCGATCCGGAGACGCGGGATATTCAGGTCATTATGGTGACGGCGCTCAATGAAGTGGGCGACCATGAACGTGCCGTCGATTGCGGTACGGATGAATTCTTGACCAAGCCGGTCAACCGCGTCGAACTGATTACACGCGTAAAAAGCCTCTTACGGGTTCGACACCTCAAACGGGAGCTGCAACAAACGCTCGACTCACTGGATGATGACAAAGGCGACAGCTGAGAGGTCGGCCGATTTGGTCCCGTGCGTTTGAACGGGGACCGACGTCGTGCTGCTGAGAGGACCCGCCATGAGTGCCGACAAGGACTACCTTGTTCTACCGATTCGAGAGTTTCTCGCCGACTTGGCAGCCAAGAGGCCAACGCCGGGCGGCGGGAGCGTGGCGGCTATGGCGGCTGCGACAGCGGTTGCCCAAGCACGGATGGTGGTGGCATATAGTCTGAGCAAAGGGGCTTCCGATCGGGAAGAGGCCCGGTTGCTAGAGTTGACAGAGGAATTACGTCGGGCTGGAGAAATGTTTGGGCAGCTCATACGCGAGGACATGGCCGCCTATGAGCGGTTTGCCGCGGCCGGAAAGCAAGACGACCCGCAGGAGCGCGAGCGTGCCGTGGCGACGGCGGCGACGGTACCGATGGAGATTGTCGTTCTGTCGGGTGCCGTCCTGGCTCGTTTGGACGAGGTCAAGACGTTCGTCAATCAACGGCTGGTCAGCGATTTACAGGTGGCGGCGATTTTGGCTTACAGTGCGGCCGAAGCGGCGGGTGTCAGCGTGCGAATCAACCTCGACGGCTTGTCCGACCGGGAGGAGGCTGAGCGGTTGGATCGGCGACTCGACATGCTGCTTGGGCGGGCCGATCGAAATCGAAACGGTGTTGTCCACTATCAAGTCTCATAAGCTGCAGCGTCCAAGTCTTGTAACGGCGGCATCTTCTGACTGAAGCCGCTACGGGGAATTGGCCGATCTAGCACCTAAGGCGGGCTGCCTTTTTGTGCCCGCAACCCATGCGTTTCAGCTGTCGGAAACGTTTGTACAAAATACACGCATCTTTTGCCGTAAGACGCTCATGTCAGATGATCCTGCCTACATTCTGGACCTTCAGGGTTGCCGAGAGGAATCACCTGAGCCGACCGACGGTGCCGTCACGCAAGGCGGGCGACACTGGATTGGTGTCCACTTTGAATGCTGTGGCGTTTACACGCGGATCTACAAGAACCCAAGCGGAACGGCCTACGAAGGCTACTGCCCTCGCTGCGCCAAACCAGCCCGTGTGCGTATCGGCCCAGGCGGGACGAGCGCTCGCATGTTTCGGGCTTGTTGAGGGTGTATGTACCTCTTATCCCCCCCTGAACGGGGTCCTCACGGATTGAGCATGCTTGCGCGATAAAAAGCGGCTAGCCCGGCGGCTGCAACTCTTCTACTGCCGGGAGATCTTCCAGGCCAGACAGACCGAACGCCTCGAGGAATCTCCTGGTGGTGCCGTAGAGCATGGGGCGACCGACGTCTTCAGCCCGACCCACGATCTTGACGAGCCCCAATTCACGCAGACGATTGAGCATTTCACCGGCGGAGACGCCGCGAATGGCCTCGACTTCAGCCCGGACCACGGGTTGCTTATAAGCGACGATCGCCAGCGTCTCTAGGGCTGCGGGGGAGAGCTTGGATTCTTGTTTCGTTTGCCGTAATCGACGGACCCACGTGTTGTAGGCAGGCAGGGTCAACATTTGGTAACCATCGGCAATCTTCTCGATCCGAAAAGCGGCGCCGGTTTCCTCATAGCGGTGGTTCAACTCTTGAATGTGTGCCCGTATCTCACGTGCTGACCCAACACCGAGAATGGAGACGATTTTCGACAACTTCAGCGGGCTTTCGGATGCGAAGAGTATGGCTTCGATAACCCGCTGTGTGGTGATTTCATGGTCGGTAGCGATTCCGGAGGTGCTGTCGCCGAAGTCGGTGACTTGGGTTGATTCGCGCTCTTCAGCGGTGTCGTCAGGTCCAGCTATCCCGCCGCCACCACTGTCGTCAGCCTCTTTTTCGGAAGTGACGGTATTGGCCTGCGCCTCGGCCGACGTCGTCTCGGAAATCGTGTCGGCAGCGTCCGCATCGTTCTCGGACGTATCGGGAACATCGGAGCCGGATGCTTCCGCCCCGTCGAGGTGCGGCTGTGGTTGTTCCGTTTCCGGAAGCGATTTTTTTCGTTTCTTACTCATAGCTTACGAAATATATCGCACGACACAGAATCCGTCCACGAGACGCCGACGGGTGTACCCGGCAAAGGATGACACGGCCCAGCGCAGCACGAAACGTGCGGAACTTGACCGTGGGGAACACGAGCAGGTTTTTCCTCGTAACGAAGGGAAAAAACGTCATTTTTTGCCGTACAGCCGCTGCCCGAGTTGGGATGCACACGTATGCCGAATGCTCCTTCTCAACGTAAAGGTATGCCACGACAGCCTGGGTGGTGGCGCGATGGCTCGGCTGCTACGATATAACGCTTGCCGGGTTGAAGGCACGCAGGCCGAATGGGCCTGAGTGTCTGAAAGCTGAACAAAGCGATGTTGTGAAGGGGAGGTTTCGACAACGATGCAGCCTCACGGCATCATGTTTCACCACTTTCATGGGGATCAACATCCTGTCGGTCAGGGTTCGCTTTCAGCCGATCAGTTGGCGACCATGATTGATTTTCTGGGGCGGGACCGAATTCTCCCTGCCGCGGAGTGGCGACGCCGGGCGTTGTCTGGTGCGCTGGGTGAAGGTGATTTGTGTCTGACATTCGATGACAACTTACGTTGCCAGTATGACATTGCGTGTCCGGTGTTGGAAGACTATGGAATCACGGCTTTTTGGTTCGTGTATACCTCGGTGCTCGAGGGGAAGCTTGAAAGGCTCGAATTGTATCGGCACTTTCGTACCGTGTATTTCGAATCGGTGGGGGCTTTTTACGACGCTTTTTACAGAGCAGCAAACGGGGCTGGCTATGAAGTTGAGATCAGCAGCGAGCTGCGGACATTTGAGGCTTCAAGGTACCTTGTAGCATACCCGTTCTACACTGTCGCAGATAAGCAGTTTCGCTATGTGCGTGACGATGTTCTGGGGACAGGACGTTATCACAAGGTGATGGACGGTATGATGGCCGCCAAGGGTGTCGATATTGAGTTACTGGCGAGAAATCTGTGGATGGATGAAGTGATGCTAAGGCAACTGCATGACGAGGGGCATCTCATCGGTTTGCACTCGCACACGCATCCGACGCGAATGGCTGAACTTCCCTACGAAGAACAGGAACGTGAATACCGTGCCAACCAAGCGTGTTTGGCTCGATGGCTCGGAACCTCGCCCGATACGATGTCGCACCCATGCAATTCGTACAATGATGACACTTTACGCGCCCTGCGTTCATTGGGTGTCAAGCTGGGGTTTCGGTCGAACACGGCTCAGAAGGCTTCAAGCAGTTTAGAATACCCGCGTGAAGACCACACCAACGTGCTTGCGGAGATGAGTGTATGAGGATTACCGTTTTTACGGGTAACCAGCCACGTCATATCGCCCTGATTGAGTCGTTGGCTTGTGTTGCGGACCGG
>Ga0180434_10001084_pt1 | contig 39792 bp, 31 predicted proteins | sample SS_ome_7_FD_132453 | JGI IMG/M metagenome (GOLD analysis project Ga0180434, IMG submission 132453) | Hypersaline lake sediment archaeal communities from the Salton Sea, California, USA - SS_1_D_2 metaG | ecosystem: Environmental > Aquatic > Non-marine Saline and Alkaline > Hypersaline >... | reverse complement strand
GTAACGACTACCGGAACTGTCAGCCCGCAGTGGGCGAACCAGGATATCGGTATTTCGAGCAATGATGCCGAGCCGCTTTATGTCGCCGTTTCCAACAGTGCCGGTTCACCTGCGGTGGTAGTCAACGACGACGCTAACGCAGCTACGGTGGATACCTGGACCGAATGGGTGATTCCGCTTCAGACGTTTGCAGATCAGGGTATTAACCTGACCAATGTTGACAGAATCGCGATTGGTCTGGGAACCCAGGGCAATATGACGGTCCCCGGCGGTTCGGGCAAGGTTTTGATTGACGATATCCGATTGAATCAGCCGGCTCCTGAACCGGAAGCGGCGCCAGAGCCGTAAGCCGGAATTTAGATTACCATGGCCTTGAGTTGAGAGGCAATGGTTTGCTGTTTTGCAGTTAATACAGGGCCTATACCGACTTAATTCGGTATGGGCCCTTTTCTCATTAGTTAATGAACATCAAACAGGTAGAACAGACCTTCGTTTAGTCAGGGATAGCTATTCATATTTAGATTCGAGTTTTAAAAGGCTTTTGAAAAGCCGTTGTACTATTGAGTTACCGGCTTTTAAGGTTTTTCCGGCAGGGGGATTGGTGCCGTGCGTTTGGGGCCGTTGGGTGTTTGGCTGTAATCGAAATTGAATTTGGAAGGCAATAGGCCGGTGCTTGTTTCGTCGCCGAGTAATCTGTTATGCTCATCCGAAAGGGCGGTCATATTGTCTCTCTCAATAGCCCTTCTTATCGTTACTTGTGGTACGCCAAGGAGTCTGCTGATACATTTTTCTTCGATTTCGATTAATACCGAAGCCAAATGCTGTTTCTGGGTTTCGTTCAAAATATCCTTGCCTTTGATATACCGCTGTATCGTGTAAGAATACAACTGGGCAAAACGTTGAGCGATAGCAGGGTTGCTGAGACTTGTTGTTGGTAATGTAGCGCCTATGCCCTGTGAAGACAAAGGGATTTTACTTTCGAGCAATTTTAATATTATAATATCATAGAATTCATGTATTATTGTCCAGTCGGCGTATTTTTTAATTCGGTCATCGGCCACTTGCAGAAGCAATTGCTCGCCCTCCGGGATATTGATATTAGCCGCGAATCTGGCTATATGAACTATTATCTCGGGCCTGCTGGACTCAACCACCTCTTTGAGCTGTTCAGCGATTGTTGTTGCAAGTTCGGGGTTCGATGTTGTCCCGGCGTTTAACTGCTGTACTATAGCGGCATTGGTAAGGCTGTGAACTGCCCAGTATCGAGCAACCATATTCTCATCTTTTAACATTCCCATAGCCAAATCTGTAAGCCGTATGTCTTGCAGGCCATCTATCAAAATCAGAAGATTGATGATTACGTTGGTTGTTCGTTCTTCCGTCCTTAATGTTTGGGCCTCCTTGAAGCCCGCCTTGATATGAGTATAAGCCGATTCGGAGAACTGTTGAGCGTATTGGCTCTGGGTGCTTTTTCTGCTCAGGATGACAGAACGAAGTTTAGCTATGGATGTAAAATCCTTCGTTTTGACTAATTCCATCACCGCCTGAGAAAGAAAATCGTCAATGATTTTTTTGTCTTTGTCATTAATAACGCTTTTTTTAAGTACGGCATCAATATCACTCGTATTGACGGCTACTGCACTTGAATAAATCGATAAGACAAAAAATACTGCTAAAATAGCAAAAAACGCATGTTTTATTTTCATTTTGCAAACACCCTAAAAATAGCCGGCTTTGAATTAGACAATTTCCAGCTTATATCTGCATTCAACATTATCCACTTTAACTTTTAAACCTGCTTTTGTCAAGTGAATTCGCAGACTTGGTGAAAAGTACATCTTTTTGTCATTAATTTGTTTGGTCTTAACTTTCCGATAAAAGCTGGTAAAATTAAGGTAAAATAAAGAAAGGGCTAAATATACGTTTTAACTGACGAGGTATGAGAATGGCCGAAACGGCTCCAAAACTTATTCGCATCGATCCTTTTCGCCTGCATATGGAACGGCGAGGCCGAATGGTGACCGATGCCAACATTTTCGCATCGAGGGCTGTTAAGCTCGAATCCGATGCGATCCGTCAGCTCTGCGATGCTGCGTCTCTTCCGCCGGCAAGAAAAGTCCTTGCTACCGCCGATATCCACGTCGGCTTCGGCGTGCCGATCGGGGCCGTGCTGGGCTTGGAGGACGCAATTATGCCCCCTGCGGTCGGGTACGACATAAATTGTGGGATGCGGCTGCTGCATACGCCGTTTTCGAGAGGCGAGATCGATACCGATAAAATTGCCGCTGATATCGCCCGCGATATCCCGCTCGGCGAAGGCAGGGAAAATTTGCAGTTGGACAAAGCAGGGATCGAAACTGTTATCAATAAAGGAGTTGCCGCCGTACCGGCTCTGGCACAAAAGAGCGGCCACCGGGCCTGGGAAGCCTTCGATCCGGACCAATTTTCTGATGATATCCTGAGAATCGAGGAAAACGGCCGCCTGTCCGCCAATCCCGCGGCCGTCCCGAAAACTGCGATTCAAAAGGGACGCAACCAGCTCGGAACGCTCGGAGGCGGAAACCACTTTATTGAAATTCAGTACGTTCAGGAAATCTTCGACGCCGATTTGGCAAAAACTTTCGGCATTTTCAAAAATCAGATCGTTGTGATGATACACTCGGGTTCGCGCCGGTTCGGCTACGAGATTGCCGATCAATATATGAATGTCGCCGCCGCCAGGCCTGAGAATGCCGACCGGCCCAAAATGCTCTCGTATCTGCCCACACACAGCAGTGCCGGCAAAAACTACATTGCCGCAATGGCAGCCGCCGCCAACTTCGGATTTACCAATCGCCACATTATGGCTCTGCTCGTCAGGCGCTGTTTCAACAGAATGTTTGGTCCGACACCGCTGAAGCTCATCTACGATGTCACCCACAACATGGCCAAGCTCGAAAAACACGGCGGTAACCGCCTCTGGGTCCACCGCAAAGGTGCGACCCGCGCATTCGGCCCGGAGCGTATGACTGGTAGCAATTTCGCACAAACTGGCCAACCTATTATTACCCCCGGCTCGATGGGCACGGCGAGTTTTCTGCTCGTCGGAACGGGCAATTCCGCCGAGTCTCTAAGCTCGGTCAACCACGGCGCGGGCAGGGTGATGAGCCGAACCGCCGCTCGCGGAAAATCCCGCAGGGGCAGAATTGTCACGCCCGCTTTGATTAGCGATGAGCAGTTCAAACGCAGCATGAAAGGCATTAAATTAATCGCCGGCGACAGGCGCAAAATAAAGGAAGAAGCCCCGGGCGCATACAAAGATATCGAAGAGGTCGTCCGAATCGTTGTCGAGTGCGGCTGGGCACAGCCCGTCGCCCGAATGATCCCCTTGGCCGTCCTCAAAGGCTGACAGCGAAATTGGCTTTGTTTTTTCAAATTCGTTTACGCAATACGCATCACGCAGCACGCTGAACGAATAAATTGGCTTTGTTTTTTCGTGCCCCGAAAGGCGGGATATTGCCATAAACTCCTTTCAATAAAGACTATGCGCTATTTTATCCCGGTACAAATTGGCTTTGTTTTTTCAAATCGCTTTATTTTAGACAGGAATTACACGATTAACACTGATATTTGTTATTTGTCATTCCCGCGAAGGCGGGAATCCACTCGCAGTACGCAGAACACAGAATGCTGAACGATATAATTGGCTTTGTTTTTTACCGGCCAAAACCGCTTAAGATTATAAAAACCCCTATAAATCATTGTAAATATTGAATTAACGCCACATTGCCTATTTTATCATTGGCTTTGTTTTTTCAAATTATATTGGGTATCAGGGTATCGGGTTACCAGGTAGTGATTATCAGAATATCAGGTTATCAGTTCAAACCTTCCCGGTTTCCTGCTGTCCTGTTACCCTTCATCCTGATCCCCTGACCTACTGATCCCCGCTTTTTCACATCCTTTCTCCTGCCATTAGTCAATAGACAATAATCAACAGTCAATTAGATATATATTATACCATAATAGATGTTAAATATAAAGTCAATTCCGAAAAAATTTCCATTACACGGCACTCGCTACTCGATTCTGGTTGGTATCTCGTATATCGAAGCACTCAGCGGCAGACCCGAAAACCTATATCCCAGTAGTTGGCGTACGGGATGCCATCGGCCCTGATCGAGACAGCACAGTCGGATTCATAGGCGTCAAACTAATCGCCGGCGGCAGACGCAAAATAAAAGAAGAGGCCCCGAGTGCTTATAAGGATATAGAGGAAGTCGTCCGAATCGTCTTCGAATGCGGCTGGGCAAAACCCGTTGCCCGCATGGTTCCTTTAGCCGTACTCAAAGGCTGAGAACATCTACCGGATTTTACGCCGTTTTTCAGTAAATTCGAACATTTCGCATCACTTGTTAGCGATACGGTTTCAACTGCGACCGAGAAGTCTGAGCGAGCTGGGGCTTTGAAGATTTGGCCTGTCTCGGCTTTTAGGTCTTTAAGCACGATCTCTTTATAATCGCAGCAGGTATCTATTGCGGTTGCATTAAATGCCCCTTGCAGTTCGCTGAGGTCCATTTTAATAGATGTTGTATTTTCCTTATAGAAAATAAGCAGCTTGCCGGGGACCTTGAGGCATACGCCGTCCGTCAGGCTGTTATCGCGTACCAGTTCTTTTTGGAATCGGTTCTTCCAAAATCGTGACCAGGTAAGTATCTGGTTTTTATTGGGATATGGATGCGACATGCCATCCGGGCGAGGATTCAAGAGGTTGCCCCAGATATTTGCCGCTCCTCCGGCCATTGTCGAACGCCACAGCCCACGGCGGGACATTTCAAAATCGTAATCCTTCTCCGGATAAACGTCGGTACGGACCCGGAAACGATCCTCCATGAATGTCGGCTTCTCAGGGTATTGCTCTATGGCTTTGACATATATATCGTAATCGGGGCGATGCTGCTGATAAGAGGAATAATCCAAACCGTCATATATCTGGGTCAGCTTGGGCGCTCGCCCGCCAAGAAAATGAAACCAGCCAAGGTGACGATGCATGTATTCATGCCACGTTCGCAGCTCGCTTTGATTTACCCATTCCTGAAGGTCAAAACCGTAGCTCATCGACCAGCCTGGCAGCGGTCCGAGCCGGGCGCAGATATAACGCTGCAGCCGGCGGTCTACCTGGCCGTTGATGCCCCATTTCTTCGGCGTCATTTTCCGTTGTTCATCTCCCCATGCCCAGATGTGCACGACACCGCCGGCAGCATGGACCTTCCGTATCAATAATTCGAGCGCCTCAAATGTTTGTGGATCGGGATTCGGAGAGGGTGACGGGATTTCATTGGATCTGAGTTTGTCAAAGTCGAACCAGCGGCATAGAACAGCAATGTGAAAGCCGTTGAAACCATGCTCGACGAAGAAGTTGCTGATATCGGTATCGATTCGGTCGGGATTCCGGTAGAACGCCGGCGGATCACAGTACATCACATATTGCGGTACGAAAGCCTGATCAATTCCGAGCCTTCCCCACTTGTTGCCGTAGTTCGTTATGAAACCGGGAATGCCGGGATTGGGATGGATCTCAATCTGTCCTTTCAAGCCGTTCAACTCGGGATCGGCGCTTTCGGTTGTGAAACTCCACAGACCTGTCTGTGTCCCTGTGAAGCGCAATTTCCAGGTATTACCGCCATCGTAGAAAAGCTCTGTCCGGATCTTCTGACCGGTGGGTGTATGAGTGAAGGTGGTTTTTGTCACAAGGTCAAATGGATTGCCGGAGTAACTTGGATTTTGAAATGTCCACGTCACCGGCTCCCAGAGCTTAGCCGCACTTCCCGGCGAAGCCAAAACGGGCGTAAACAATATATAAAGAATAACGAGCCGAAAAAAACGCAATCTGGGGCTTCGTGTGAAAGTTTGTTGCCGCGAACCGTTTGCGTTATGCATAAATGTTCCTTTCTGTAATCCTGTTCTAATTAATATTTTAACAGGTACTATTTTAATAGGATTTTAACAGGATGCATCCTATTTATTACTATGCGGCCACGATTCATAGGACTAAGTTGTCGACCCGGAAGCGTCTCCCGCTTGGTTACGGACTTGTTGCTGCCAAACGGCAGGGGGGCTGTACCGATTTATAAAGCTCGATTTAATAGCAGATTTTTGTGGAATTCAGACGGAATAATCGATGCAGTTAATGCAGTGCGTTTCGCGGCAGGTAAAAATTACCCGGTTCGATGTCTTGAGGGTAAGGCTCGCCGGTTTCCGGCCTTAATATAACCCTCATAGTTAATGTATCCGAGGCGGAAAAAGTCTCCACGTGCCCGTCTGTGTAGCCGGCACGCAACTTGATATCGGGTGCAGATGATCCGGGGTCAACTTCGTAAGACCAATACGATGAGGAAAGCTGTGTTCCTTCTGTGATCGAGGCTTTTGCGAACCTCTCGCAACTGCTGTATGAATTTCTGCTTCGATGATGGTTGTAGCCGAAGTAATCGCTCAGAAGCAGTTTGCTCTGTCCTCGGCGCCCGGCGGGATTTCGGGGTCCTTTAAAAAGATAGTCTCTTTCTTCGAGATAACCCGTATAGTTCCAGTAAAAGCAATAAGTTCCGCTGACGGGGTCTTCGACGGGCGGGGTCCGGGGATTATCCCACTCGTCGCCGGCATCCCAGACTTCCTGAAGGTAGTTATATTTTCGAGGTGCGTTGGGGCAATACATCATGCCCGCGTCCTCGATATACGGCCGCAGATAAGCACTCATGGAACGATGCATACGGGGGTTGCGGGTGCGATAGCCCGTCAGCATCATCGGCTCGGCCCAGTTCCAGTACGAATCGTCCCCGATAGTGGCGACCGATTCCGGGTACTGCTCGTTATTGTCCATAGCGAAAAGATTAACGCCGCTGACAATCCCGCGCTTATTGCTGGTCCCGATGAGCGTTCGGGCCTGGCGCCTGACCTTGCCCAGTGCCGGCAGCAAAATTCCCATCAAAGTCGAGATTACGGCAATCACCACCAAAAGCTCGATGAGTGTAAATGACTTTTCTTTTCGCATTAAAAATCGCTCAATTTGTATTAGTAATCCTTGAATCTCCTCATCCACACCGGCCAGTCTTCCGGCTTAACGCCGCCGCTTATAGTCCAGGGACTGTGAGCTATCATCACGGCAGGATAGGAAGGCCTCCACCGTAGTGTCCATAGCTCTTTAAGCCCGATCTTCCTTACCGACCAATCAAGGAAAAGGCTGTTTATATGCCCGTTGTGCCGATTAATGCAGAATAGCTTGATATCGCCAGTAACATTGCGACGATGGAAATCACTACCAAAAGCTCTATTAGCGTAAATGCCTTTCGTGAGCTCATACCGGCACTTTCCCTTTTTCCGTCTCAACATAAGATGCGCAAAAGCGGTCTTCTGTTACATTAATTTTGTCTCATTCTATTATTTTCAGTAATCTTTAAAACCTCTCATCCACTTGGGCCAGTCTCCCGGCTGCACGCCGCCGGCTTTAGTCCAGGGGCCGGCAGTGTCATACTCGTCATCCCATTTCAATGTCCACAATTCTTTGAGTCCGACTCTCCTGACGGACCAATCCAGGAACAGGCTATTGACGTGCCCGTTGTGTCTGTTTATGCAGAAGGTCTGCAGCCCACTGCCATCCCTCATCGGCGGTCTCGGGGTACTTCTATGCCTGCCCATACGTTCGGGACTATCGAGAATCACCGGGATGTTGGCATGCCCCCTGGATAAAAAAGCGTCGATGCTCTTAGGGAATGCCGTGACGTTGAATCCATAGCTACCGCGAAACGGCGGAGGTGGACTCGTAATTTTCCATGCTTCGAAGGTTGAGCCGCGCGCGAATCTTATCTCGTATGACACGCCGCCGGAACCCCCGGCACGGCTAATACCCGTTGCAGGGCCTGGCCTGACTTTGACAGCCATCGGGCAGCAGGCGATGCCCTTCGTGACGACCTTCTGGAAAACCTTAGGCCTGTTGGGATCTCCTTCCGGCACCCATGAGCCCCGAAAGAACCAGAGAACCGTCCCGCCACTCAGGATCGGAAGCCTTCCCTCGTTCTCCTCGACGTATAGCGCCAATACAGTTCCCCACTGCTTAAGGTTTGCCTGGCAGACAGCCGCCTTTGCCTGTTTGCGGACTTTTTGCAGTGCCGGCAGCAGAATCGCCATTAGTAGAGCAACGATTGCTATAACCACCAAAAGTTCTATTAGTGTAAATGCCTTTTCTTTGCGCATTACCTATCGTTCTTTAAATATGTTACTTCAGTAATCTTCGAATCCTCTCATCCACTCCGGCCAGTCTTCCGGCTGGACACCGCCGGCTTTGGTCCATTTGTTTGCCGTATCAAACTGCAAGTTCCACTTGAGCGTCCACAGCTCTTTTAGCCCGATCTTTCTTACCGACCAATCGAGGAATAGGCCGTTGATATGCCCGTTGTGCCGGTTTATGCAGGCACCGGATGCGTTCGGGGGGAAATCCTCTATGCAAAGAACGTTGGGGCTTCTGGAATCGAGAAGCACGGGGATTCTGAGTCTGCCTCTAATCGGGTAAATATAAAGGCCGGGTCTGCGCGGACGAAAATGAACAGGGACAGGGACAGAAGTATCAAAATCGGGACTGAACAACCAGTGGTTGAATCCATAGCTGCCGCGAAACCGTGGAGGGGGCTTAATAATTTCCCATGCTTCAAACGTTGAGCCGTACTTTCCCTCAATCAGATACGACGGAAGGGATCGACTTCTGAAATGTCCGGGCGCGTTGTCATCATCGGCCGTTCTGACGGCCATGGGGCAGCAGGCTATGCCTTTAGCTCTTATCTCTTGAAAGACGCGGGGTTTGTTCGGATCGCCCTCCGCAATAAAAGGCCCGCGCAGGAACCACAGAGCACCTCCTCCGCGACCGGGAAGCCACCCCTGGCTATCCTCGGTATATAGCGCCAGTACCGATCCCCATTGCCTTAGGTTCGCCTGGCAAACGGCCGCCCGGGTCTGCTTGCGAACTCTTTGCAGCGCCGGCAGCAGGAGCGCCATCAATAGGGCAATGATGGCAATGACTACTAACAATTCAATTATAGTGAATCCTCGGGGCGACTTTGTTCCCGTACGACATCTCCCGGTCCGGCAGCCAACATAATTTGGCACTGCTTCGCCGTACATCATAACTCCGCATTTGCATATATGATTCTCTTGGTATAGTATCTATTGCCAAGTCAATTGTCAATAGAATCTCCACGAGAAGCTACTGTCTATTTTATAGCTAATCAGCCGCCAGCTCCTCGGACCACTCGGTTTCGTTGCCGAACTGATCGCGCGCTTTTACACGGAAACGGTGGCCTTGTCCGCTTCTGCCGACAAGAACTTCGTAATTACGGGCACTTTGCCAGCCACTGCTAAAGCCGGCCTCAGTGGTACACTCGAAGAAATACTCGACCGGCCCGCCGGCATCCGTTGCCTCGGTTGCTATCATCGTTACCCAATAATCGAATGCTCCTGCTCCGGCGTTGAATTCTCTCGGCTTGCCGTCCCGTGCCCATTGAGACGGATTGGGTTCGGGCGGATCGGTTTCATACTCTGGAAACCAGTTGAGCGGAGCTATACTGGCCTGGCAAGTTCCGCCGTACGCTCCCATGTTGATATAAAGGTTTAGACCGTATTCGTTGTCCGGATCCCGCGGCACGCTCAACGGCTCATCCCCCAGCGGTAAGGCTGGGTTGCCCGCATCTATGCATCGACTCGTAACATAATCGTAGGTCCAGGATTCGTTCTGCATATTCCAGCGGTGGCCTTCGCTCATCAAGTGGTAATCGCCATTGACCGGATCGGCAAAAAGCGGATTTCCGCTTATATTGCCCGTGCCCGGAGCCTCGTCTTCAAGGCAGCTATACCGGAGATCGCACTGGAACAGGTCGCCATTTGTGTTGTTCCATAAAATGCAATTACTAATGTCGGGATTTGAATCCTCATAGGCCGCTATGCCGAAGTCGTTATCCGCGATTGTGATGTTGGAAATTGTGGGGCTGCTTCCATAGTTGAGGGATATTGCCGTGCTGCAGTATCTGATGATAAAGTTTTTTAGCACGCTATCGGAACCTTCACCTGTATGGAAGGTAACGCCATCCACATCCTCCCTCTGTGTGCCGCCGCCTCGGGTGGTTGTCCAGGGAGCCTCAATTATAGCAGCTCCTTCGGTGCCGGCAACTGTTATGGCCTTACCCATAAAATCGATATTGGAGTACACTCCCGGCCGGACAAGAATCGTTTGGCTGTCTTTTGCTACATCAATAGCTTCCTGGATAGTATCGAACGGACGGGCTTGCGAGCCATCTGTCTGAAAGTCACCCTGCTCAGGATTGTCAAGGCCTTGATTATCTACATATATGATACCCTGGAATTCATAGGCGCCCATATCTACACGTCCGCTGACCACACGGGGATCGCCGTCAAGGTCTTTTTTGTCCGGTCCGGGCGCATAGTTCGGATCACCTCCATTGACACAGGGCGACAATGGAGCGAGCCGCAGGTCGTCGTCTTCGGTGCCGGGGGTGTTGTCGAGGCCATTTGGGTCTGCGAACATCGGATCGGAGTCAATGTTACCTTCGCCAAACCAGCCGCCACGGATGTTGCTGTAGAAGATATTTATTATTGACAGCTCACTACTCCATATCTCGTCGCCGTCGCCCCAAAGGATGCAGTTTGTTAATGTAACGGTGTTCCTCTCGTGTTCAGATCTGCAGGCCAGGGCATTTCCCTCAATTGCCGAGTTATCAGTGAATGTGCAGTTGGTCAGGACAGGTCCGCCCCAATAGTTATATATACCGCCGCCACTATGACCTGCCAAGTTTCCTGTGAATAAGCAGTTTATCAGGATCGGGACACTCAAATTTCTATTAAAATTATACACACCTCCACCTTGATAACGTGCTGAGTTGAGTCTGAATGCACAGTTGGTCAAAGTCGGACTGCTGTATCTGTTGTAGATACCGCCGCCGGTACGTGCAGAGTTTTCGATGAAAATGCAGTTGGTCAGATTGGAATCACACTCATCGTTGTTGATACCGCCGCCTTCACCATATTGAGTCAAATTCCTGATGAATATGCAGTTGTTCTGTTGCAGGTTGCTCTTGTAGTTGTATATCCCGGCGCCGCCACCACTTCCGGCCAGGTTCTCTGTGAATTTGCAGTTTGTCAGAATCAGGTCGCCCCGATTGTTATATATCCCGCCGCCATCGAACAAGGACGAATTCCTGGTGAATGTGCAGTTGGTAATCCGTACTGTACAGTGTTGATTGTACAGCCCCCCGCCATTACCATTTTCATAAGAAGGTTCGTTAGCATTGCCACCGGAAATGGTTAATCCGTCAAGGACGGCGACGGCGTCTTCTACTGTGCCTTGGGTGGTCAAGACGTGGTAGCTGTTTTCGGTTCTGCTGGGTGCTTCCCACATGTCCTTGGGATTGTGCACATCTATGTCATTGCCGTATAAGTCGCCGCAAAGGACGGTCTCATACAGCTCTATATCTCTCGCATCGGGATCACGTTCGCTATACCCGGCATAGCCGCCTTTCATAGTTATGCCCTCGCTGAGTTCAAACGTAGCCGTCCAGTCACCGGATGCTGTTATCTGATGCCCGGCCCGTCCAGAATCTTCGAGCCGGCGATCGGGCTTGTATACGCCTTCTGCAACACGGATTTCATCACCGGGTTGTACCTGGGCAATAGCATCCTGGAGACACCGGTATCCGTGCTCCCAGCTTGAGCCGTCAAATTTACTAACGGCGTCGACGTCAACGTATATTACCTTGCCCGTTGCAGTCGTGCATGACACCGCTAACAGAAACAATGCGCACAGCAGCCATCTGATATAATTAGCCTTGCTTCGCATTTTACTATCCCTTAAATCAAGATAACTATTCTGTAACGACACTATGGCCGATACAGCTATAAACTACATCCACAGTTGAGCAAGTTGCCTGCTTCTTATCACCGTCTTCCTGAATCCGTATTCAATTCACATTGTTAGAACAAATGTAAGGTGTCTTAGAAGTCACGAACTATAATCGCGTCTTTACCGACGAGGTACCGATCCGAACCTTCGACCTTGAGATTGTAAACCTTGCCTACATAGGGCTTCGGTCTTTTGGTTACGCTAACAATCTCAATCGAGCTGTTCGGTGTTTGAAGTTTCGTGGCCGTCTTGAGATCTTGTACGGCAATCCATTCGCCGGATTCGGTTAAAAAGTAATGGCATCCGGCCACACCGATGCGATTGCCGCTTTGAAGCAAAATATCATGACATTCGAATGTGCCCTCATGCTCCTGCAGCTCCTGAACTTTACCCAGATACGGCAGCGGCATTGACGAATGCCCGGCCGCAGTACCGTCAATCCGGCCGACGCTGTATCCTGCAGCAGCTTTTGATATTGAAACAAGAGTCCCATCCACCCAGACATCTGTCTCCGCAACGAAGCAGGCCCTGCCTTTTGGCGGCGGAAAGCTGGTTGTGGTGAACTTCCAAAGCAAACCTCTCCTCGTGCCGTTATTATTTACTTCGTCTATGCGCCAGAAGTATGTAGTACCTCCATACAGCCAGTCGGGATAGGGATCGATTTGGGGCTCGGTCTGATTACCCATAAATGCGAGAGATAAGGGATTGCCCGGATTCTCTCTCCCGAAATAGACATTATGCGAGACGGCATTTGCTCCGGGGGTCCATCTCAATATGACATTCAGTTCAACATCAACCGCCTCGTCGGCAGGGCTGGGATTGGACGCCTGAGATGGCAGGCCTGTTTGTTCATATGGTGATAAGCTGGCCTGGGCAGTGCCTCCATAGGCACCCATATTGATTCTGCCGCCGTTTGGTATCGGCTCATCCAACGGCTCGGCATTTGGGTCGCCTCCATCAACACATGGGCTGGTCAGGCGGTCAAGGACCCAGACATCATGTTCGGGCCAATATCGGCCCCGCTCGGAGCGAAGATGATAATCGCCGTTTTCCGGATCGACAAATAGAGGATCGCCGTCGATATTGCCTTCGCCTGCACTCACATAATCAATACGACTGTATTGTGCCCGGCATCCGAACAGGTTACTGTAGGTGTTGTTCCGGAAAATAATATTGCTGATATTGGGATTCGAGCCGTCGGAGGCTTCAATGCCGTACATGTTATCCACTATCGTCAGATTGCTTATCGTCGGAGAGCTGCCGGCAATGAAGACTGCCATGAAGTTGTTTTTTATAACAAAATTCCTTAGGATGCTGTCAAAACCTTCACCGCTGTAAAACGAGACCGCGAAATCATTGGTATTCTGGAGCACGGGCACGCCGGCAATGCCGGCGGTAACACCCTGTACGACGAGCGCCTTGCCCTGAAAATTGACTTCTTCCTGATATAGGCCCGGAAAAACACGGATTATGTCACCACCCGAAGCTGCGCTGATACCCTTTTTAATCGTCGCAAACGCCGTTCCCGGAGTCAGTCCTTCGTTGTCATCGTTTCCATGAACCGCATCGACGTATAGTGTTTCCGGAGTTAATCCTTCGTTGTCATCGTTTCCATGAATCGCTCCGCCTTCTGCGGCGAATATGGCGCCAACCAGTACGGCGGAAAACACCAGAATCACCGCTATTTTCGTAACATTTGCAATTTTAGACATTGCGCACCTTCCTTTCATCTCTAATTTCTTTCTCAACAGATGTAAATCACCAGCGGTTGTTAATTAATTTTAAAAGCCACAGCATACCCGGCGGATTCTGCTGCGGCTTACGGTAGCTTCCGACCCTCGGCGAGGCGAATTCGTTGCCGGGATTATCGATATCTTGCAGGTAGGAAAATTCCAGCTTGCCCTGACCGCCGTTATCTGCCGAAAATGTAATCTTCTCGATAACATCGGTTTCCATATCGATGGTATAGACCAGCCTGTTTTGCTCTTGTGTTAAGATAACTTCCGTTTTCTCGCCGCCTGATACATGTCTGGTTTCAAACCAAACCTGCTTTTCAGCCGCATCCCGGCGCACTGTATCGATCGTATGCAGCCCCATCCAGGGCCTCGCCAATCCCTTGAAGAAGCTGCCACCTTTGTACGTCGCTGCTGTTTTGCCGCTTGCGTCGAAGACACACGCATAAGCTCCGCTATCTACAATCCTTGTACCGTTTGCGAGGTGTAAATTAAGCCATGGGCCGGATTGTCTGCTTTCGGCATATACAAATGGTATTCGCCCGGTTCCTGAGACTTGCCGGTCGTTTACCAAACCGGTAATTCTGAAATAAGTCCAGCCCCGTTGATGCATCTGGTCCCGATTGTCGACAATTCGCGCATCTTGCGGCCAGTCGAACTGGAAATATTCCTCATCCAGAACATTAAAGTGGCGGACCGTTTTCCAGATTCTGTCCTCGCCGCTGCGTTTGGAAATTACAAGAAGCCCCTTTTTTGTGCTGGAAATCCTTTCCATGTCGGCCTGCCTGCCCTCAACCCGGCAGATGAATCGGCTCAAATCAACGCTGTCTGTGGGCAGCCTTGTTACGGACATATCGGGATTGTACGTTCGGAAATTATTCATATAGATGGTGTTTTTTTCGTAGTAGTAGTTGGCATGTTGATTTTGCAGGTATTGGCAGTAAGAGTTGTTGCCGGAAGCTTTAAATTTCAATAGTCGCATCATGACAGTCTTACCGGGGCCTTCGGGGAAGAAGTACCAGCATTGCTCCGCAGCGTTTGCTTCGGTCCGCTCCGACAAATTGTAGGAATTTTGTGCGTTAATTCTTTTCGGCCCGATATCGAGCTTGTTTGTCCCAAGTGTTACTGCAACAGTTCCTCCGGCAATTGCGGCGGAGGTCACTAACGAAACGACGCCGGTCTTACTTGTTGCAATCGCCGCAAGGGAAGCCGCCATCCCAACTTTGATGGTAGCTGCCGTCACGGACACGTTTGCAGCCACAGCTTCAGTCGTGGATGTTACTTTTCCGAATAAAACCAGAGCGGCCAGAAGATATTGCTTGCCAAGCCCGTGACGGGACAGTTTTTTGGCCAAAGCCTTCTTGGCCCGATAGAATAACGATTGAGCGCCGAACTCCGTGCAATCCATCAACCTGGCAATTTCCGAATACGGCATGTCTCTGTAACATCGCATCGTAAGTATGGCCCTGTAACGGGGTGATAATTCCCGCATCGATATAAGAACGATCTGTTTTAATTCTCTGTTAACCATCTCGGCCAGGGCGCTTTGGCTATCCTCTGTGGCGACCTCGTGGTCGATATCAGAGAGAGAAATCGTTTTATGCCGCCATTGCCGGCCGTAATGGCTCCGAATCTTGTTGAATGCAATGCCGTCCAACCAGGACCAGAACCTGTCGGCTCTTTTTAATTTGTCGAATACCTTAAACATTTCCAGAATGCTCTCCTGCACAATATCCTGTGTTAAATCTTCATCTAATGTAAGACGGAATACGTACTCGCGCAAACGTACCCTTCCCACCTCAGCCAGGCGATTCAGACATTCCTTGTCGCCGAGTTGTGCTTTTCTGACTAATTCATCATGCTCTTTGTAGTTAATCATTAACTCCTATTTAATATGTTCAACAAAAGCGCCAAACTTGGCGAGATTTTTTGAGTATTTTCGCTGATTTCCATTAAAGAAAGTTCTCCGAGACCGGCATTTTTAAGACATGATTGGGCTCGCCGGTACTCTTATCCTTCATTATAACACAATCGATAGAGATAAAAAATCTTTTTGGTGCCGGTTTGCATGACTGCAATTCTTCAATGCCGGTATAAATCGACGGGTTAGCTTTTTTCTCGATAAACTCGGATAGTCCGGGTATATTATTGCGATGAGAATTATAGCCGGCTCAAAAAAAGGAATGAAGTTGCTCGGCCCTAATACGCAGAGTTCCCGGCCGATTACCGACAGGGTCAAGGAGTCGCTTTTCAGCGTGCTTTACAAATACGGTTTGCCGGAAGGCGCGATAGTCGCGGATTTGTTTTGCGGCGTCGGCTCTCTGGGACTTGAGTCGTTGAGCAGGGGGGCGGAGTTTGTAAAGTTTGTCGAAAGAGATCCGAGGATTATTGCACTACTTAATAAGAATATTGAAAAGGCGGGTTTTACTCGAAAGTCGAAAGTTATAAGAGCGAATGCCTTTGCAATTGGTGCCGTTGGCTCCGGCACGCAGGAATATAGCCTTGTTTTTGTTGACCCGCCTTATGCTGCGGCAATGAATGTCCAGCCCGATTCGCCTTTGGGTGGTTTGATGGGACTGTTTGGCGAGCAGGTGGTTGACGACGGGCTTGTCATTGTCAGGACCAGCGGGGAGGTGGCTCTCTCGGAACGGTACGGACAGTTTCAAATCGCCGAGCGGCGTCAATGGGGTACGATGGCCGTGACTATACTTGAGAAAATCAAATGACGAATAAACAAGCGGCAATCAATGTTATAAAGCGTTTGCAGCGAAGTGCATTCCAAGCCCTGCTGGCCGGCGGTTGCGTGCGCGATATGCTGTTGGGACGGCGTGCCAAAGATTATGATGTTGCTACGGATGCACAACCAAAAGATGTGATAAGATTATTCAAGCGCACGTTGAAGGTCGGAGCAAAGTTCGGCGTGGTAATCGTCCTGGTCGAAAACCGGCAGGTTGAGGTCGCCACCTTCAGGACCGAGACCGGCTATGCCGACGGCAGGCACCCCGGCTCGGTCGAGTTTACTACCGCCGCCGAAGATGCCGGCCGGAGGGATTTTACTATCAACGGCATGTTTTACGACCCTTCGAAGAAGAAGGTAATCGATTACGTAAATGGACAGGCCGATCTCAAGAGCGGGATTGTGCGAACCATTGGTAAACCTGCCGAGCGCTTTGGCGAAGATTATCTGCGAATGCTGCGGGCGATACGATTTTCCACTCAGCTTGGCTTTGCAATAGAATCGTCAACATGGTCGGCTGTTTGCGGTAATGCAAAGAAGATTGCCAAAATAAGCGGCGAGCGCATAGCGATGGAACTGGAGGGTATCCTCATTCATCCGAATCGCGCTGACGGAGCATCGATGTTAATAGAGAGCGGTTTGGCGAATGTGATTTTCCCCGGCTTTGCGGGTGAGCGTGCAAAATCAGCGATTGGCGTTTTAGGCCAACTGCGAAGGAAAGTCGATTTTGCCCTGGCGCTGACCTGTTTTTTTGCCGGATGTGAGACGGACTTTGCCGTCCGAAGCTGCCGGATTTTGAAACTAAGCAGAAATAAGAACAAGCATATAAAATTTCTGTTGGCCAACAGAGGCAAACTGCTCGATGAGCAGATGTCTTTGGCCGCATTGAAGAAGCTTCTCGCCCAGCCTTATTTTTGGGACTTGTACGAGATGCAGAAGACCATTCAAAAAGCCAAAGGTCACGGCAGAAAAAGCATTGCTGCGCTAATCGCCTTGCGCAAGAGAATAAACGAGCTTGGTGACGTCGAGCTGCAGCCCGAGCCGCTGCTCAACGGTCACGACCTGATTCGATTGGGTGCCGTGCCGGGGCCGGCCCTGGGACAACTGGCCGAGGAAATGTATATAGCCCAGCTCGAAGGCACATTGCACACAGCTCAGCAGGCCGGGCGATGGGCGAAAAAGTGGCTGCAAAAGCACAAAATGATTGAAGAGTAAAGGCTTTTCCGTATGTATTAACAGGAGCAGACCGTGACATTAAGAGCGTTTTCATTAACACAGTTCGCTTTGATTTTATACGTTTTGTTGAGTACCAATGTATATGCGCGGGAGTACTACATTAGCGCGGTCGGTAACGATTCGAATCCGGGAACCGGGACTCAGCCCTGGCAGAGCATTGTGAAGGTGAACGACGCTGACTTTAAGCCGGGTGACATTATATTGTTCGAGGGCGGCAAAACCTTTGCCGGAGCCATCAATCTCGACAAAAACGACAGCGGCTCAAGCGACAAGAAGGTTGTGATAACCTCTTACGGGTACGGTCGGGCGATTATCGACGGGGCAAACGGCACCGGTCTGATTGCAGACGGCTGTAATCATCTAATCGTGAAGAACCTGAATTTCAAAGGTTCCGGACGAAAAGCCGGGAACACGGAGAACGGCGTTTATTTATTAGACTTAAACGAAGCTGAGATTGATAAAGTGGACGTCAGCGGTTTTCGCAGCAACGGTATATTGGGAAGGGGTATTCGAGGTCTTCGCATTACAAACGTACATGCCCATGAGAACGGCCACGCCGGAATCTGCGTTGGAGGTTCACGCTCAAACCGCAGGTCGGAAAATGTTTACATCGGCTACTGTGTTGCACAAAACAATCCGGGAGATCCCTCAAATCTGACCAACCACAGCGGCAACGGCATCGTTGTCGGAAACACAAATAATTCAGTAATCGAGTACTGCCAGGCAATGAACAACGGCTGGGACATGCCGCGGAAAGGAAATGGCCCGGTCGGCATCTGGGCGTGGAACGCTGATAACGTGGTTATTCAATTCTGTATCGCCCACGATAATAAAAGCCCCGGGCAGGACGGCGGCGGCTTTGACCTGGACGGGGGCGTGACAAATTCGATTTTGCAGTACAACCTTTCATATAATAACGAAGGTCCCGGGTATTTTCTATGTCAATATCCGAGCGCGCCGGTCTTCAGGAATAACATTGTACGGTACAACATAAGTCAGAACGACGGCACGAAAAACAACCGCAGGAGCGGTATAGATATTTATGCCGCCAATACAGAAATGTCCGACTGCAAAATCTACAACAACACGATATACAACAGCAACGGCGCCGGTATTGGATTTGGAGGTCTGGATGTTCCGGACGTTGTGATCCGCAACAATATCTTTATCTGTGCCAGCGAGCTTATAACGGGAGATGCGAAAAGAGGGCGATTCGAAAATAACATTTACTGGGCTGTCGATGATCGCGGGCTTACATTTGACGGTCACAGCTTCGAGCAGTGGATCGCGGAGACTGGACAGGAGAAAATCGGCGATAAAGTTGTCGGCAGATATGTCGATCCTTTACTTATTGAGCCGGGCACTGCTGCGCTCACAGATCCGACGAAGCTCGTTACGTTGAATGCGTACAAGCTAAAGGCCGACTCACCATGCGTTGGTGCCGGCATTCCAATTAAAAACAATGGCGGGCGCGATTTCCGGGGCAATAAGTTGACGGAAGTAGAGCGGCCCACGATTGGTGCAGGATTATAACTATAAATGCGGTCTTTTACGCTTTTAATAAAACCGTCAGGTTCGGATTGCAATATCGACTGTGCGTACTGCTTCTATAAGGACAGGGACGCTTCGGTCGGTACGGGTAAACAGCGAATGAGTGCCGAGGTGCTGGAGAAGCTCGTCGGAGATTATATGCGGCTGGGCTTTGCTGTTTCGGGTTTTGCCTGGCAGGGGGGCGAGCCCACGCTGATGGGCGTGGACTTTTTCAGAAGGGCGGTGGAATTACAGAAAAAATACGGCGGCCCCGGCCAGCAGGTGAGCAATACCCTTCAGACCAACGGAGTTCTGCTGGACGAGAAATGGTGCCGGTTTTTTCGCGATAACAAGTTTCTTCTCGGCATCAGCATCGACGGGCCAAAGGAATTTCACGACCGGTATCGCCTCGATCATTCCGGCAAAGGAACGTTCGACAGGGTTTTGCGGGGCATTGAAAACTGCAAGAAGCATGCGGTTCAATTCAGTGCCCTTGTATTGCTGAACAATTACAATGTTGAACAGCCGGACACTCTGTTTGAGTTCTGCATCGAAAATGACTTGACTTACCTTCAGTTTATTCCCTGTGTCGAGACGGACCCGACGACGGGCGGACCGGCGGAGTTTTCGATCACGCCCCGGCAATACGGCGATTTCCTGTGCAGGCTTTTTGACCTGTGGTACGACTATGGCCCGGAAAAGCTCAACATTCGCGAGTTCGATTCGTTGATAACTTACTACGTGATGGGCAAGCATACTATCTGCACGTACAGCAGGCAATGTGCCGGTTTCGTCGTTATCGAACATTCCGGCGATGCCTTTTGTTGCGAGTTCTTCGTCGAGCCGCAATGGCGCCTGGGAAACATTCTTGAGACGCCGTTGGAAAGACTCGCCGCCGATGGCATAAAGCGAACCTTTGCCCGCAACAAGCAAAAACTGCCCAATAAGTGTCTTATTTGCAGCCATCTCGATATCTGTCGTGGCGGCTGCATGAAAGACAGGATCCGCTGGAATGACGACGGCGGCACAAGAGAGAGCTATTTCTGCGAAAGCTACAGGCAGTTCTTCGATTACACTCTACCGAGATTCATCCAAATCGCCGCCGGCATAAAAAACGGCTCGGTTGGCAGGCACACACGCTCAGCCGACAAGATAAGGCTGCGTATCGAGAAGTAGCGGCTAAAACAGCGGTTCAAGATAAAAAGCCTGGCATAATCGGTGCATTCCTGCTATCATTTTTCAATAAAATTGAGGAGAAATTATGGGTTTGCTAAATTATACGCGTCGAGACTTTCTCAAGGCGATGGGTACGGGGGCAATCGCGTTTGGGATACGGACATCTTTGTTTGCCGGACAGAAGAATAATGCCGATAAAAATAAGCCTAACGTGCTTTTTATCGCCGTGGACGACCTTCGCCCACAGCTTGGCTGTTACGGCCATAAGCAGATGATCTCGCCCAATATAGATCAATTGGCTTCGGACGGTGTGACTTTCCTGCGGTCCTATTGCCAGGTGCCCGTTTGCGGTGCATCACGCGCCAGTCTTTTGACTGGGGTAAGGCCCACTAAGGACAGGTTCCTTGGTTACTCTACCTGGGCCGAGAGGGACCTGCCGGGTGCACTTGCTCTTCCGAAGCATTTCAAGAACAGCGGGTACCATACCATATCTAACGGCAAGATATTCCATCACAGGGCCGATTGCAAGAATAGCTGGAGCGAGGATGCCTGGCGGCCGAAAGGTAACTGGCGAAATTATATGCTTCAAGAGAACCGCAAGCTGAATAACCAAAAGCCGAAGCTTGCCGGGCCTGCCTATGAGGCTGCGGATGTCCCCGACAACGCCTACTTCGACGGGATGATAGCAGATAAGGGGATTTCTGACCTTCGCCGCCTGAAAGATATGGATAAACCGTTCTTCCTCGCGCTGGGTTTTTTGAAACCCCATTTGCCGTTCAACGCACCTGAGAAATATTGGGATATGTACGATAGACGGCAAATCGATCTTGCCGACAATCCTTTCAGACCAAAGGGTGCACCCGATGCGGCTTTGCATAACTGGGGCGAGCTGCGGGCATATCACGGTATCCCCCAAAAGGGGCCGCTGTCGGATGAAATGGCCCGTACACTTATTCACGGCTATTATGCGTGCGTAAGTTACACCGATGCACAGATAGGCAGGGTATTGGCTGAGCTTGGCCGGTTGGGGCTGCGGGATGACACAGTCGTAATCCTCTGGGGCGACCACGGCTGGAATCTGGGTGAGCACGGCTTGTGGTGCAAGCACTGCAATTTTGAGACTTCACTGCATTCACCGCTGATAGTTCGCGGACCCGGAATCGAAGCCGGCATGAAAACCAATGCCCTGGCGGAGTACCTCGATATTTATCCATCACTTTGCGAATTGTGCGATTTGCCGCTGCCGGAGCATCTGCAGGGAAGGAGTTTTGTGCCGCTACTGAAAAATCCGAACCTGCCCTGGAAGGAAGCGGTGTTTAGTAGATATTTTCGCGGCGATTCGGTCAAGACGGATCGGTACCGCTACACCCAGTGGAGCAGAAAAGACGGCGAAATCTACGCCCGAATGTTGTACGATCACAGCGTTGACTTGGTGGAGAATGTGAATGTTTCCGAATTGCCGGAGAATAAAGAATTGGTCAGGAAACTAAGCAATATGCTTCAGGGACTCAGAGAATAATGCAGCCATTTACACTTTTAATTAAGCCGTCCGGCTCGGATTGCAATATTGACTGCAAATACTGTTTTTATAAATGCAGGGCGCCGGAGGTCGGCCAGGGCAGGCAGCGAATGAGCGACGAGGTTCTGGAGAGGCTCGTCAAAGACTACATGGAGCTGCGCTTTCCGCTGGCCGGCTTTGCCTGGCAGGGGGGCGAGCCGACGCTAATGGGGCTGGACTTTTACAAAAAGGTAGTCGAGCTTCAAAATAAATACGGCGTCTCCGGCCAGGAAGTCGGCAACTCGCTGCAAACCAACGCTATTCTGCTCGATGAGAAATGGTGCCGGTTCCTTAGCGAAAACAAATTCCTTGTCGGCGTCAGTATCGACGGGCCGAAAGAGTTTCACGATTACTATCGCCTCGACCATTCCGGTGCCGGGACATTTGACAAGGTTATGCGGGCCATAGAAAACTGCAAGCAGTACGATGTCGAGTATAACACCCTGACCCTGCTGAACGACAGGAACGCGGATCATCCGGACGAGGTGTTTGATTTTCTTATCGAGCTGGGCGTAAAGTTTGTGCAGTTCATCCCGTGTGTGGAAGTTGATCCGGCGACGGGAGAAATTGCGGACTTTTCGATTACGTCGAAGCAGTACGGTGAATTTCTGTGCAGGCTGTTTGACCGCTGGTACGAGTATGGGCCTCGAAAGCTGAGCATTCGCGACTTCGATTCGTTCCTGTCATATTATGTCACTGGCCGGCACTCGATCTGCACATTCGACTTACAGTGCAGTCAGTATATCGTGATTGAGCATACCGGCGACGCCTTCTGCTGCGACTTTTTCGTCGAGCCGAAGTGGCGACTTGGCAATATCTTTGAGACGCCGATAGAAAAACTTGCCGCAAGCAGTAAAAAGCGGGCTTTTGCCCGGGCCAAGAGAAACCTCTGCAACAAGTGCCTTGTCTGCCGGCATCTGGACATCTGCCGGGGTGGATGTATGAAGGACCGGGCGCCGTTCGATAAAGAAAACTACGGCACCGAAAGCTACTTCTGCGAGGCCTACAAGCGGTTCTTCGATCATGCGATACCAAGGTTTATGCAGATTGCAGCCGAAATCAAAGCCGAATCGGCCGCCGGGAACCGTCCCGTTGTCGGATAGGCCCGAATTGGGAAGGACATCATTATTTGGAGATACACATTATGAAATCGATTAAACGTAGAACATTCCTAAGCCGTTCAGTTGCGGCAACCGCTGCTCTTGGTCTTTGTTCTCTTTCATCTACAAAGCAGGCTTTAGCGGGACAGAATACTAACAAGACCCGTCGTCCCAATCCCATCGCCGTCTCGACGTATTCATTCTGGCGCTTCAAGAAAAACCTGAAGCTTCCGATTGAAACCTGCATCGACGAAGCGGCACGGATGGGCTTCGACGGCGTGGATCTTCTGCTGATTCAAATGGAAAGAGAGGACAACAGTTATCTGCAAAAAATCAAACGCCACGCTCTTATCAACGGCCTGGATCTTTGCTGCATGTCCACCCACCAGGGCTATGTCTCACCCAACAAAGACAGACGCCAAAAGAACATCGACCTGACAATCAAACAGATCGAAATCGCATACCGGCTGGGCGTCCCCATTGTGCGCATCAACACCGGCAGGTGGGGCACAAGCGGAAACTTCGATGAGCTTATGGCCAATCGCGGCATCGAACCGGTCCTGCCCGGCTATACCGAAGAAGACGGTTTCAAGTGGGTCATCGACAGTATCGAGAAATGCCTGCCCAAGGCCGAAGAGTGCGGCGTGATTCTTGGTCTGGAGAACCACTGGGGCCTGGCCCGCACTCCCGAAGGATTATTGAGAATCGCTAATGCAATCGATTCGCCCTGGCTGGAGATTCTGCTCGATACGGGCAACTTCCTCGAAGATCCCTACGACAAACTCGAAATGTGTGCTCCCCAGACGGTTTTAATGCAGGCCAAGACCTACTACGGCGGCGGACTTTGGTACACTCTCGATTTGGATTACCCGCGCATCGCCCGGATTATGAGAAAGCACAATTTCCGAGGCTACGTCTCGCTCGAATTCGAAGGAAACGAAGACTACAAAACAGCGATTCCCAAGAGCCTGGCGGTTCTGCGAAAGGCATTCAGTTAGGATTATTTATTGTTTGCTGACTTTTTTGAGCCATTGGTCGTGCAATTTGGTTAGTCGTTTGACTATTTCAGGATGTTCTTTGGCCAGGTTTTTGGTTTCGGTGACATCCTCGGCCATGTTGCTCAGGAAGTTCTGGACTTTTGGGATTTTTCTGCCTTTGTAATCCGTTGCCGGGCCGTTGTGGACCAGCTTCCAGTCGCCCTGTCGGATTGCCCAGTGCTTGCCGGTCTCCCAGTGGAGAATATCGTGTGGCGACGGGGTATCCTCCGATTCAATCATCGGAATTATACTCTTGCCGTCGATATTGACATCTGGAGGTTTGACGCCGGAATATTCTGCGATCGTAGGCATCCAGTCGATGCTCGCGGCCATCTGATCGCGTACAGCATTTTGCGGGATATGGCCGGGCCAGGAGACGATGCAAGGAATACGAATGCCGCCTTCCCAGAGTGTGAACTTATGGCCGCGATAGTCGCCGGAATTGCCGCCCCCACCGAAGGTCCGCTGCTCTACGGAGTGGCCGTGGTCGCTGAGCCAGATAATCAGGGTGTTTTCGCGCAGGCCGGTTTTGTCCAGGTGCCGGACGACTTCGCCGACCATTTCGTCCATTGTGGAAACGAACGCTGCGTACATTTTGCGCGGCGCATCGAGGTGCTCGTATTTTTTACGCCACTTTTCTTTTCCCTGCAGCGGGTAGTGCGGCATATTTATCGCCCAGTATAGAAAGAATGGTTCTTCCTTGTGCCCATCAATGAATTTCTTACATTCGTCAACCATCAGATCGCCGAAGAACTCGCCGTCATGCCAGACTTCTTTACCGTTGCGCCATAGATCGTGCGTGTTGGGAGGAACCCAATAGAAAAAGTGGGAGTAGTTGTCGATGCACCCGCCCATGTGACCGAAGGAATAATCATAGCCCTGCCCGTTCGGCATCGTCTCGGGCGTGTAGCCCAGGTGCCATTTACCGATGTGGCCTGTGGCGTAACCTGCCGATTTCATCATCTCGGCAATTGTCACCTGCTCGGTGGGCATGCCCTCCCGGCCTTTGTGCGAAGGCGCATTGCCTAAGAGCCCGGCGCAGCGAGGGTAGCGGCCTGTCATTAGTGCAGCGCGAGATGGAGAGCAGACCGGAGCGCCGACGTAGAACTGGGTGAATCGCGTTCCTTCGGCGGCCAGCCGGTCGAGGTTCTCAGTGTAAAGGTCTTTGGCGCCATAACAGTTGACGTCTATCGAGCCCTGATCGTCAGTGAAGATCAGCACGACGTTGGGTTTGCGAGCGGCCTGCCGCCTGCCGAACACCGCTTTTGGCATCATCAGCGAGCCGGCAGTAAGGCCCAGTACTTTTAGAAAATCCCTTCTGGTTTGTTTGTTCATGTTCCTGTTTCCTTTGTCTCAATATTCCTTAAAACTTCTCATCCATTGCGGCCAATCAGTCGTACGAACGCCGCCGGCTTTCGTCCAAACATTGGTCGTATTGTAGTTGCGGTGCCACTTCAGAGTCCACAATTCTTTGAGCCCTAATCTTCTGACGGAAAAATCCAGAAAGACACTATTCGTCGCCGCCCCGTGCCGGTTAAGACAGAAACGCCTCATGTTGTTATCTCTCCAGTTACCTGTGCCGCTGTCAGTGTGGCCTTCGTATTCCGGCGGATAATCGATATCAAGCGGCCCGGCACCGTACCAGGAGCAATCGAGGAACAGCGGAATCAAATTTGTGCCGCTGACGTTGTAGCCCCTGTAGTAATTTTCGCTCGTCTGGTTTTCTCTTCGGTTGTAAACCCAGCGATTGACGCCATAGCTGCCGTAGTCGATTTGCATTACATAGTCGTCATCGAGAGATTCGCCTCCCCATGTGCCGTAAGTGCCGCCGTTTCTATCAGGATTTGACGCTTCCGGGCAGCAGGCGCTCAGCATGCGGTCTCTGTGCTGGTCCTGCAATAACCACCTCCACCTGCCGCTGCTGTCGCCGTAAGCGAAGTAGCCGTCATTGTCCTGCATGTAAATCGAGAAAATTGTGCCCCATTGTCGCAGATTTGCCTGGCAGGCGACGGTCCTTGCCTGTTTCTTCACACGCTGCAGGGCCGGCATCAATATCGACATCAGCAGGGCGATAATGGCTATGACAACTAACAGCTCGATTAATGTAAATCCCGAGATAAACTTGTCTTTTGCGAGATCGGGAATGTTTATTTCCTGTGAGGCAGATGATTTTTGTGTACGCATGTTGCTCTGTCTTTTCTGTAAAAAATCGTCTCAGTATTCCTTAAAATTCCTCATCCATTGAGGCCAGTCGCCGGGCTGAACGCCACCGGCTTTCGTCCAGGGGCCTTCTGTATTGAAGCTCCTGTGCCATTTTAGCGTCCAAAGCTCCTTAAGTCCAACCTTTCTCGCGGACCAATCCATGAAAAGAATGTTCAACGCTGCGTTATGTCTGTTAACGCAAACGCGTTTCATTTCGTCCACGTTGGTTCTGTCGAGAGGTGGGCCGTCGGACATCGGAGGTACATCAAAATAACGCGGCCAGGCATCAACGTACCACATATCCGAGAAAACCGGTATATTAGTTAATCCTCTGATGCCTGGACGTCTCCAATAGTCTGAAATAGGTCCGCGTCCCCATAAGCTCGATAAATGTGGATTGCAAATCCAGCCGTTCGGACCATAGCTCCCAATATAATTAGAGCTTTTCCATGCTCGGAATCGAGTTTGAGCTATGCCTGCGCGTAAAGGCTCTGCCGTTTCCGGGCAACGGAGCAGTTTGGTATCTTTGTAATAAGGTTCGAGCAGTTCTATCCACCATAAGCCGCTGCCGCTTCCGCGTCCATTAAAGAAATTGCCGTTATTATCCTGTGTATACATTTCGAAGACTACTCCCCATTGCCGCAGATTAGACAAACAAACCATTTCTTTAGCTCTTCTGCGACCGGTTTTGTTAATTGCCCCGATATTCATTATTACAAGAAGAATACTCGCTGTAACTATCGTAAGGTCTTTTTTAGAAAAAACTGCTTGTGATTTCATGATCTTCCCTTAATAATGCCATACGTCACCAGTCGCATGCGATTATACCCTCTTGTCCTACGAAATAGTGATCTGTGCCTTTGATTTTCAGATTGTAGCATTTGCCTGCATAGGGCTTTTGTCTCTTTGTTATCTGATTAACTCTTACCGGGCCATACAATGATTTGAGTCTTGAGCCGACCTTTAAATCTTGCACACGAATCCACCGGTCTGAATCAGTTAAAAAATAATGTGATTCTGCAACACTTATACAATCTCCGGTTTGCAGCAATATATCATAACGCTCGAAACTACCCTCGTGCTCTTGGATTTTTTCAATCTGTCCTAAGAATGAAGTAGTCGGCTCCCGGCCGGAAAGACCGGCAATTTGACCGGAGACGGCATCCGATATCTGAACTAATTTCCCTTCTATCCAAACGGGAGTATCCGCGGGAAAACATGCTCTGCCTTTGGGAGTAGGGATCGGTGGTTCTGGTGTGTCGAGCCACCCTGGCGGCGGCCCCAGATGTTTGGGCGACCTTGGTCCTTTGGGTGTCCTGGTACTGCCCAGCCACCGATCTGCCATCATCACCAGGTCGGAGAAAAAAGTATATCGATCTCTGTCTATGTCACTTATGAGATACATTTCGTCACCCTCGTAGTTGCAAGGAAAATCGGTATCGGTACAGCTGAGCCATTCGTCCGCTAAAAAGGCGAGATCGGCAAAGTTGACATTGCCGTCGGCGTCCAGGTCTTCGATCCATTGAAGGCTGAATGTCTTGCCGTCACAGTCGTCCAATCCGATAGCCCATACTGTGTTGTTAGAATCAGTTATCATCAGCGAATCATCTCTTGCATCACTGACTATTATCGTGTTATCCGGGGTAATGACCGGATAGTTCAACCAATTGCCGCTGGAAAAACGCGCCACTTCCCATCCATCGGAATCAACCACGTAAAGGAATCCATCATTGCCGGCCGCATATATCAGACCGTTTTTATCGACGGTTAAAGTAAATCCGCCCACAACTCCTATATCTATTATCCATTTAATATTACCTTCAGGATCAACTGCCCGCAGGTAGGGATCATCAAAGCTGACATATATTGTTCCATCCGGCCCAAGTGCCGGTTCGGACCAAATGCTTGAGTCCCTGTGTTGTATGTACGCCTCGAGCGTATCGGTTTCTGTTGGAAACTGTATCCAGTACACACAATTATCTTTGATTTGTTCCATTGGTGGTAATTCGCCGTATCTGAGGATATAGTTGTCGACGAAGAAGCTATTAATATCCAGGTCGGTTGACCAGAGAATATGGCCGTTACTTGAGTCAATTGCGTACAAATTGGAGTCATAAAGAAGCGTTTGATATATTGTGCCGTCTTGTGCAATCACAGGTGAGGCAAAAGGCCAGCCTCGAGATTCGAAATTGCATGTCCACTTTATAGAGCCATCGTTCGGATCAAGTGCATACAAATTCGGATCGTACAATCCGGCGATATAGACGGTTCCGTCGTCACCTATTGCCGGCGAGGCAAAAATGGAGCCTTTCGGTACTTCACCGGGACCATTTGTTTCAAAGCTCCATAATTTATTGCCGTTAAGGTCAAGCGTGTAGAGAATGCCGTCCTGTGAGCCAAAGTAAATTTTACCGTCCGCTGATATGGCCGGGGATGAGTGAATTATACCCTTGGTTTCGTATATCCATAACAAGCTTCCATCTTCTCCGATGGCCCGGAGTTTTCCATCTTCGCTGCCGACATATAATGTGCCGTCAGGTCCTACAGAAGGCGAGCTGAGAAGCGGAGAATTTGCATCGACACTCCATATTAGTTTACCGTCAAGGTCGAGGGTATAGAGGATGCCATCCTCACAGGCGATATGTACTTTGTTGTCAGAGCTTATGGTTACACTTGAGCATGCTATCCTTTCAGTTTCAAACTTCCATTTAACACAACCGGAATCCGGTCCGGAATTTTCGCTGAGACCGGTCCGTTTGAAATCGCCGCCAAGTGATCGCCATGAGTGCTTAATCTCAGAATCCGATTCATCAGCGGCGATTGTTTCTGTTAAGCCGATAATCAAAATTAATAAAATCGAGGCAGCAGTTGGGTTTCTCATATTTTTTCACCTTTTGAATCCTTTTTCCTCTTTGTTGCTGTGTTGCTTTGATCAAAGTTCGCTTTATGTCCGATATTGTAGCAAAAAGCGGGCCTGAACGCAATGTCAAAAACCACTTCACGTTCCCGATAATGGTTATCTGAAGTGGATTTTTGTTGACAGAACAGGTATTTACTTATACTATATAGTTCTACGGACGAATAATATAGTGAATTATTGTTTTTGGTCGCATTTAGTAGGCAGAAAACGCCCCAATACGGGTGATTTGGAGGTAAGGGCCGCCTGAGATAAACCTTATCTGTATGGCAGTCGAAGAAAATTTTGTGGTAAAAAGAACGCAGTTTTTGGAGATATTTTGATGTTAAAAGGAAAAACAGCCAAAGCAATCCTGGCAATCGCATTTCTTGGAATTAGTATCTGTTCCGCCCAAACTCTGGAGGAGAACTGGAACGACTTTTTGCATTACACGAAAATCGGTCGATTCGATATGGCCAAGGGGCATGCCGAGGCGGTTCTGGCAAGTAATCCCGACCCTGTGAAGCTGCTCGATCTGAGCAAGCAGAATCTGCAGGGATACCAGATATTGGTCAGAGTCAACGAAGTTGCACCCGATGCCGAGTTGGCTCAGTTGAGCGGAAAAATTCTTTCTATCATAGAGCAGGGCAGGTTCATCCGTCGATCCGCCCCGGCGATTATCGCAGAGGAGGTAAGAAGGTTGAGCACCACCGACCGCGGCTGGATTACGGCGGTCAGGCGGCTCCGCGATGCCGGCGAATACGCAATTCCTTTTATGCTTGATGCAATGGTGGACGGCTCCCGCGAGAGAGAGCTGTCGTATATTGTTCGTGCACTTCCGCAGATCGGAAGAGATGCGATAAGACCTCTTGCAGCCGCACTGCAGACGGATAATGTGCCGCTAAAAGCCCAGATAATAACGGCTCTCGGAAAGATCGGCTATCCGCAGTCGCAGGCCTATCTAAAGTACATTATCGAGAATGACGATTCCGCCCAGCTTCGTTCAATCGCTCAGGACAGCATCAGGCAGATAAATCCTGATATGCTGGAGGTTCCGGCCGCACAATTATTCTACGAGCTTGCCGAAAAATATTATTATCATGCACAATCGCTGGCGCCCGCTGAGGATGCTGACTTTGCTAATATTTGGTTCTGGGATTCCGCCGCAGGAAAGCTGGTTCGAGAAGAAGTTGCTAAAAGTTACTTCAACGAACTTATGGCAATGCGGGCCTGCGAGTGGGCGCTCAGGGCCGATCCGGGATTCGGTTCCGCCATCGGCCTTTGGCTGGCTGCCTTTTTTAAGGCTGAGTCCGCCGGTATTGAAAAGATGCCCGCCTATTTCGGTGAACGACATGCAGATGCACTCGTTTACGCGACGACCGCGGGCGTTGAATATCTCCATATGGCGCTTGCCCGGGCCGTAACAGACAAGAATGCTCACGTCGCACTTGGAGTGATCGAGGCCCTGGCCACGACAGCGGGTGAAAAGTCATTGCTTTACCAACTCGGTCCGTCTCAGCCGCTGCTTCAGGCCCTGACATTCAATGATAGAATGGTTAGATATAGCGCCGCAATAGCCATAGGTGCCGCCGGACCCAAGGAGGGATTTGCCGAGAGCAAGCTCGTCGTTGCGAACCTCGCCGAAGCTTTGGGGCAGAGTCCGCAGACCGGAGCGGGAGGGGCGAACGGTTGGAGCCGGGAGATCGCCGAAAACTATGCCGTCCGTGCGGCCGAAGCCATGCTCTTACTTGCTCAGGCCAGGAATTCCGTCCTTAATTTGTCTGCCGCTCAGCCTGCTCTTGAAAGTGCTGTAAGTGACAAGAGAATCCAGGTTTTGGCCGGACAGATATTATCCTATCTCGACAGTCCCGGCGCCCAGCGGGCAATCGCCGCAATGGCTCTCGATGCCGACAACACTCCGGATGTGCGAATATCGGCCTTTAATTCTCTTGCAACTTCGGCCAAGCTGAACGCAAATATGCTGCCGGATGAGATGATCGACGAGATTTACGCCCTTATCAGTTCGGACGCAACCGATACCGAGCTTCGCAGCACTGCCGCCGCCGCTTACGGAGCATTGAATCTACCCAGCCGGAAAGTAAAGGATCTGATTCTCGACCAGGCAAAAAGCTGACGAGGTCATCCCATAGAAAGCTGGGATTCAGGGTTATTTAGGCGCAATCTTAACGTGAGGATTGCCTTTATATTCAGTCCATGCACCTGCGTAAGAAATATATTTGCGTTTGTGTGAAATTCCCCCTATAGTCATATTCTGATTGACTATAGTGTTGTAATTGTTTCATACCATACGGAAAGGTGGCAAAGGGGTATGCGATGATAACGGAATATGAGAAAAATGTGATCTTACGTTATGCCAAAGAATATAACGTTACCTCTGTTTTCTTATTCGGCTCGTCAATTGAAGACGAAGGAGAAGCTAACGATATAGATCTTGGAGTTAAAGGGATTGAGCAAAGATTGTTCTTCAAGTTCTATGCCGAGTTGATGAAAAATTTATCGAAATCCGTTGATCTTATTGATTTATCTCTGAAATCGAAGTTTAGTGATATTGTCGAAGAAACCGGAGTGAGAATTTATGGTTGATTTGACCAGCCGGAAAGTAAAAGACCTCATCCTCGACTAGGCAAGGTCCTAGCGCTGTGACAATTTGCAGATTCTTCACTTAGTTTGACAGCTTGACATTCGCACTGTACTTTAAAGTCTCTGTTCGTACTGAATAGACAATTGCCGAGTAGATTCTATGTTGGAAGTTATGCTTGAACTCTGGAACATCGTGTTGGATGCTCTGGACATTCTCTGGAATATGGTGTTCAGTTTTTCCGACAGACAAATAGCCATACTGATGGTTGTAGGAACATTCGCAGTGGCCGTGGTTGCCGCATTTCAGGATCGGATTCGTTCCTGCTTGTTCGCGCCAAGGCTCAGGTTAGAGGAACATCGGGACTATCCTCCCGATGCGTATCCCGTACCTTTTTTAGGTAGTACTAATAAAGGATGTTTCGTGGGTCTTCCGATCAGGAATGATGGTCCCGCACCGGCCAAGGATGTTGAGGTTGTGATCAGTGAGCTTGAGAGGTATCCCAATAAATCGAAGTTGAAACGAGAATTCTATCCTTTGTCTCTTTGCTGGCGTCACTACGACCCTCCGAAAGTCTTTTTAAGGAGAATATCGCCTGGCTCTGTTCGGTACATTGGACTCGGTTACATTCCATTGAAGCTGCCGAAAGAAAGCAATTTTTCGGGTATCGAACATCTCGATCTCAGACCGGGTAAGTCACCATTCGTAATTTTTTCGGCTGTGAAACCTACCACAGGAAGTTACATGCTTGAGGCGGGTACATACCACCTCACCTTAGAAATCAGTGCCTCCAACAGTCAAAAGCCGGTCAAAAGCCGTATTGAATTGTCTTTTGACGGCGAGTGGCGTGAGGACAATACAGGCGAGATGATTACCATTAGACACGTTGATAGCTCTTAGAATAACCGTCTTCCGCTTGAGACATTCTGTGAGATTTCTCAGATTAACAGCCTGAGATTCTCGGTTCCTCACGAGGCTTTTCCCGGACAACGCTTTCTTATACTCTTGACGCCGATCTGGACCTGCACTACAATAATCAGATGCAAAAGTTTCTATTTCTGCTAACATTCGGGTTTTTGGGATGGGTATGATGTGTGAATGATCGGAATCTGGACGAGTATTTGAAAGGATTGCAAAATGGCTATCGTTGCAAATAAAGTATCAGCGTGTCTCGAAGAGTGCAAACAGCACCTTACGACCGAGCTGCTTCCATTCTGGCTGGAGAAGTGCAAAGACGGTAAGAACGGCGGCTTTATCACGCATTTCGATAAAGACGGCAACGACAGCGGCGAGGACGAGAAATCCATGCTCGCCCAGGCCCGCACCGTCTATTCCATGTCAACCGCCCACCGGGCGGGCTACGGTGACGGCAAGTGCGCCGAGTACGCCGGCCACGGCGTCGATTTCCTCATCGACAAAATGTGGGACAACAAATACGGCGGTTTTTTCTGGATTACCGACCGTGCCGGTAACGTCGCCTGCGACAAAAAAATCCTTTACGGCCTGTCATTCATTATGTACGCCCTCAGCGAATATACAATGGCCACCGGGGACCAGCGCGGCGTCGAATATGCAGAAAAAACCTTCGATTTGCTAAAGAAATATGCCGCCGATACTATGTATGGCGGCTACTTCGAGATGTTCGAGAGGAACTGGGATCTCTGCGGTCCCGGCCCGCAGGGCGGCGACCGAAAGACCCTCGACGTCCACATGCACCTGATGGAAGCCTTCACTACGCTCTATGAATGCACCGGCCAGTCCATCCATCGGCGAACGCTTATCGAAGATATCGAAATGCTCATCAAGCGAATCCTTCACCCGAAATACGCCACCGGAATCCCGCAATTTACGGTCGATTGGAAAATCGCTCCGCAGATAAAGTTCGATATCGTCTGGGGCTGGGATCGCTTTGCCGAAGGCGGACAAAAAGATAACGCCGAGGATAATACATCGGCCGGGCATAATGTCGAGTTTGCCTGGTTGCTCGCCCACGCGACCGACATCATGGGCACGGGTTTCAAAGAGTACAGGGACATTATTAAAAAGGCGATGGATCATGGCCGTGATAACGGCGTCGACTGGGAATACGGCGGCGTTTATGTCGAGGGCCCCCACTCCGGCGGCGTTTACGATATGGAAAAGGAGTTCTGGCAGCAGGCGGAGGTGATGATCGGAATGCTGGAGGGGTGTCTGCGGTTCGGGCCCGAGGAATACTGGCCGGCCTACGAAAACGTGCATCGTTTCGTTTTCGATAAGATGATTAATCATCCCGTCGGTGAATGGTGGCCGCTGCTGGCCAGAGAAGGCAAACCCATCTGGACACACATGAGCCATTCATGGAAAGTGAACTATCACACCATCCGGTGTATGGTGGAATCCATCAAGCGGCTCGAAAAACTTATCGAAAAGCTTCGGTAACGGGAATTTCTATGGATTACAACGGCAGGTATAACGCCTTTGACCTCAGTCGAGTCAATACATATCCGTTGAATGCTCGCTCGAATAAGGTTACGCTCGACGACCTTGTCCGGCCTGAAAATCTCGACGATATTACTTTTAATTTACCCGTTGGGATCTGCGGCGATATTGAGAATATTGCCCGTGCAATAATTTCGTGCCGAGATGCCGGCAAGCCCGTTGTTGTTTTTACAGGCGCCCACTTGATCAAGAACGGTCTTGGTCCTCTGCTTGCCGAGATGGTAAAGCGAAAGATTGTCAGTCTCGTCGCCGGCAATTGTGCCACGGCTATACACGATTTCGAGCTGGCCCTGATCGGGCAGACCAGCGAAAATGTTCCGGATGCTCTCAGCAAAGGCCGGTTCGGGATGGCCCGTGAATTTGCTTACATCAATTACGCTGTCTCTGTCGGCGACAAAAAGAAGCTTGGGCTCGGCGAATCACTCGGCAGAACGATATGTGAGGAAGATTATCGCCGGGAGGTTCTTGCATCGGCTCCGGAAGGCGATTTGCCGGATAGTTTCGCTCATCCCGATGTAAGCCTGCTTGCCGCCTGCTACGAGAATAATGTTCCTTTCACGATTCACGTCGGGATAGGCACGGACGTAATCGACCAGCATCCATCCTTTGACGGCGGGGCCAAGGGCGGCTGTTCCGGCAGGGATTTCCTTATCTACACGAATGAAATTGCCGGGCTTACTAATGGTGGTGTAGTGCTGAACATAGGAAGTGCTGTGACCGGGCCGGAAGTTCTGCTGAAGGCCGTCTCGATAGCCGCCAACACGGGCAGCATTCCGAATGGCATCCTAACCGCCGATTTCGATCTGCGTGAGGATGTGTCGCGGGCCTCCATGTGTCGCGGACATCCTGCCCGTGATTCGAGGGCGGGACGCCCTCGACACGACGGGAAGCCCTCGATCCAAAGTGACGAATCTTCACAGGGCTATTATTTCCGCGACCAGAAAAGCGTTGTCACCCGAATACCCCGGTCCTTTGCCGGAAAAGGCTTTTATATACAGGGCAACCAGAAACAGACATTTCCGTTGCTCTACAAGAAGACGATGCAACTATTGCAGCAAAAAGGTGTCGAACAATGAAAGAACAGCGCATCAGTGAAATCCTGGCTCGCATCAAGAATGTCAAAGTCGCGGTTTACGGCGATTTTTGTATCGATGCTTACTGGCAGCTCGATCCCTGTGGATCGGAAGTCTCGCTCGAAACCGGCCTGCAGGCTCAGGCGGTCGCAAAGCATTACTATTCACTTGGCGGAGCATCGAACGTTGTCGCTAATCTTGCCGCTCTCGAGCCGGCGTCGATTCAGGTTATCGGTGTCGTCGGAGATGATATCTTCGGAAGAGAATTGGCTCGTCAGCTCAAAGAGCTTGGCGTTGATACGACTTATTTGGTCGTTCAAAAGGACAATTTCGACACGGTTACGTTCGGCAAGCCATATCTTGAGGGCAACGAACTGCCGCGGATGGACTTCGGCTTTTTCAACAAACGGACTGAGGCAACCGACCAGGCCCTTCTTAACGGCATAAAAAATGCCCTGCGGACGGCGGATGCTTTAATATTCAATCAGCAGGTTCCCGGCAGTATCACAAACGAATCTTTCATAGACTCCGCTAACGGACTCTTTGGAAAGTTCAGCGACAAAATAGTCCTGCTCGATTCCCGGCACTACGGCGGCAAATTCAGAGATATCTATCGCAAGACAAATGATCTTGAAGCGGCTCAACTGAATAACGTCGAAGTAAAACTGGACGATGTACTGACGCTGGCGGATGTGAAAAAATACGCAGGGAACCTTTATCGGCAATTCAGCAAGCCGGTATTTCTTACACGTGGCTCAAGGGGGATAATCACGATTGATTCCGAAGGCTACCACGAGGTACCGGGTATTCAATTATTGAAAAAGCTCGATATCGTCGGCGCCGGCGATACGGTGACGAGCGCCCTGGCGTTGTGCATGGGTGCGGATCTGCGCCCGGCGGAGGCCGCCGAGTTCGCCAATATTGCCGCCGCTGTCACCGTCCAGAAATTGTTCCAGACCGGCACAGCCTCTGGCCCGGAGATTCTCGAAATCGGCAAAGAACCCGATTATATCTATCAGCCGGAGCTTGCTATCGATAGGCGCGGCGCCCGTTATCTGGATGATACGGAAATAGAACTTTGCACCGAATCGATGCCCCAGGCTCGGATAAAGCACGCTGTCTTCGATCACGATGGGACTGTGAGCACCTTAAGGCAGGGCTGGGAGCAGGTAATGGCGCCCGTGATGATAAGGGCGATCCTCGGCGATAAATACGAAACCGCCGATGAGACCCTATATCACCAGGTGCGAAACCGCGTCCTCGACTACATCGACCAATCGACCGGCATCCAGACAATTATACAAATGGAAGCTTTGGTCGAGATAGTCAAAGAGTTCGGCCTTGTCCCCGGCGACGAGATACGTGACAAGTTCGGCTATAAGGAAATCTACAACGATGCTTTGATGGAGCTTGTCAATAAGCGCATCGAAAAATTCAAAAACAACGAGCTCGATATCAATGACTACACCATCAAAGGCGCGCTGGAATTCCTGGGAGCATTGAAGAAAAGGGGTATCACATTGTACCTGGCCAGCGGGACCGATTGCGACGATGTTGTCGCTGAGTCAAAATCGCTCGGTTACGCGGAGCTTTTCGACGGGGGAATTTACGGCAGCGTCGGTGATGTTGCGAAGTATTCCAAGAAGATGGTGATCGAGAAAATTATGACCGAAAACAAGCTGCAGGGACCTGAATTAGCCGTCTTCGGCGACGGTCCCGTCGAGATACGGGAATGCAGGAAGCGCGAGGGAATCGCCGTCGGTATCGCGACCGATGAAATCCGCCGTCACGGCCTGAATCCCGAAAAGCGAACACGCCTGGTCAAAGCCGGAGCACATATCATCGTCCCTGACTTCTCGCAACAGTATAAATTATTAAAGTTGTTTTTCCCGGAGTGACACCCCGGCGTTCTTTCACGTGAGGTTAAAAACATGCCGATATTCGAATATAAGTGTAATAAATGCGGACATACGATGGAGTTTCTTGAAAAGACGCAAACTCCTCGAAAACATACCTGCGATAAATGCAACAGCTCGGACGTGCAGAAACTGCTCTCAGGTTTTGCCGTGGGACGCAGCACGGCGGCGAGCCAGGCCTGCGAGACGTGTCCGAGCGGTCCGTGCCCGACCGATTTCTGCCAGACTGGTTGTTGCCCTCACAGCCCGTGAGATTAAAGGCAGGCGTTTATGTCCGCGAAGAGTTTTTCGAAGCGGTCGAAAGCCGATGACAGTTCGGGCAGTTTCTTTTCGCATTTCCTGGTGTTCTCGGCCATGAATTCCGCCGGTCTGTAGCGGTCGAAGGCTCCGGCCTCCGGTCCGCAGGCCGTGAAGTGCTTCTCGACCTCATGGGCAAGGTGTTTCGGCTGCCCGGCGACGTCTTCGATTACCCCCGGCTTCATCGGCCGTAGTCGCATCTTTCGAGGCAGCTTGTAGCAAAGATTGACGAGTCTAAAATATGTCGGCCGGCCGATTAACTCCTCGATACCACCTTGAGCATCGTCCTCCACGTATTTATCCATCGTAAGGATATCACAGCCTCGAATAAGTTCCGAATCGCGCAATTCCTCGTGTCTTCCGATCACATCTATCAGCGCTACGACTTTGCCCTTATTAACACCGAACAAGCCCAGGAATGCCCCGATTTTCTCGCCGCCCCCGCATGGCACTATTTTCCATGCAGGATCCAGTCCGCCCCTGCCTTTTTCCTTCAATCGTGTAGAAAACCAGTTGAGATATAATGCCTCGGTCGCGTTGCCGACAAGCAGAGTTTTCTGCTGCTCGATCAACGACCGCATCATCTCGTAGCCGAGCGCCGCACGAAGCGGAATAAGGGTATCGACGTCTGTGCTGAAGACTTTTTCGCCGACCTTTGTGCCAAGGTATTGTTCCCTGCCGTTATCTTCTGTTACGATAATATCTTCCACCGTTCTGGCCCGCGCCAGGTTGTTTGCGTCCACCATGAACGGTGAATGGGTCGTATAGATCACCTGGTAATGCGGCTCAAGCTCCTGCGAAATATACTCGAGCAGGTCTTCCTGAGCCTTCGCGTGAAGCCCGATGCCGGGATCGTCCAGCAGGATGAACAGATTGTCCCCGAAGGTCCTCTTGACCTGTGAGAACCACACAAGGAACGAAAAGAACCATGCAAAGCCGGTACTTCGCTCGTCGAAGTTCAGCGTCAGGTTCTGTCTGGTATTGAGAATACGAGTCTCCAGAACCTGCCCTTTATCGAAGGGTGGCGGGTCCTGCGGCTTTCCGGGGTGGAGCTGGAAGCTCACCCGCAGAGATGTGTTCTGGCTCCAGTACCTGGATATCTGATCAGTGATAGGTGCCGAGGCCGCCTCAAGATCCGCAATTAATTCTTCGGAATTCTCGATGCTCGACAGGTGTTCGGGCTTGGTCCCGACAAGATCGAGCAGTGCCAGGAATACGCGTTCCGGGCCCGAGATTTGGCCGCGTTCCTGCTTCTTGATGATATAGTCAACAGCGATCCGGCCATCCATTATGTTGCACTTCGAGAAATACAGGAACTTGGGCAAAAGTTTCTCTAACATGATTTGGATCGACGCCGGAACCAGCTCCTCTTCCGACAGCTCGGCATTTTGGAATACCCATTGTCGCCCGGGATAGTATCCTTTGCGAATCTGCACTGTCCTGGATTTCACGACACCTTCGCCATGCCTTTCCTCGATTGCCTGTATGTCCTTATCTTCGAGCTGCCAGGTGGTGATTAGCGCATCGTCCGGCTTGGAGTCCTTACGGCGCTGGTACTGCTTACGGCGACGCCTCGGGTACTCCAGCAGTACATCGAATTCGCCCATCTCGGGCACATCTGAGTTCAGTTTGTGCAGGGCTTCGAGCAGTGAGGTTTTGCCGGCCTCATTTTTACCTACAAGACACGTAACGGGGCAAATATCGAACTGCGTCGAATCTTCGATGCACTTGAAGTTTTGAATTTGCATAGACTTGAGTTTCATCGTAACACTCCATGAAAAAAATGACTTCTCCTACCCTATTTTAGACTGCTGCTCCCTGAATTTTTCCTGACGAGCAGGTTTTTATGATCATTTACACTAAGTATAACCACCATATATTAATATAGGCGGCCGAAAGAGGCAAATCAAATTTTTCGATTTCGCTTTTTAGTGCCGCACAGATATGCCATTTTGCCATGTAATACAGGTATGGAACGGTTTTTAGCTTCGTAGATGCAGATTTGCTTATATGCCGGCGGACCGGCACGAAAGTATGGAATGTGATATAGTACGCTCTGTGATAATGAAATCATTGATGCAGCTTTTTGGCATACGATTAACTACAAACACGATGTTTACGGCCGGCGCAGTGAAAAGAAGGTCGACGGCTACAGCACCCGGTACGTATATGACGGCCCCCACGTTATCGCCGAATACGACGGCAATAACAACCTGCTGCGCAAATACATCTACGGCCCGGGAATCGACCAGCCGGTCTGCATGATAGAGCAGGCCGAAAGCGAGACCT
>Ga0180434_10001083_pt1 | contig 39812 bp, 32 predicted proteins | sample SS_ome_7_FD_132453 | JGI IMG/M metagenome (GOLD analysis project Ga0180434, IMG submission 132453) | Hypersaline lake sediment archaeal communities from the Salton Sea, California, USA - SS_1_D_2 metaG | ecosystem: Environmental > Aquatic > Non-marine Saline and Alkaline > Hypersaline >... | reverse complement strand
TCAGTGGCGGGGAGCGGCGGATCCCTTCCGGACCTCACGGAAGACCCGGAAAAAATTCCCGCCCCAGATCCGGGCGATCTGTGGGGAATCGTACCCGCGTTTGACCAGCTCGGTGGTGATCAGCGGAATCTGGGATACGTCCCGGCAATCCGCCAGGCGCCCGCCACCGTCAAAGTCGCTGCCGATCCCCACGTGATCGATACCAATCAGGTTCACGATGTGATCGATGTGATCCACCAGGTCCTTTACCGAGGCGTAATTGGCGGGGTATTGCCGGTCGATCCGGTACCATTCTTCCCGGGCCGCTTTCTTTTTTTCATCTGACAGGCTGTCGAAATCACGGTATTTGGCCTGCAGTTTCCGAAATGCCGCCCGCCGCTGGGGATTTTCCGGCATGTCTTTGACGAAATCCGAAACCAGGCACACCTGGATGACCCCGCCGTTTCGGGACAGGGATTTCAACATGGCATCGCTCATGTTCCGGGGATGATCGCAAATTTCTCTGGCGCAGGAATGGGAGGCGATCACCGGGGCCCGGGAAAGGGAGATCACGTCAAAGAAACTCTGGTCCGACAGGTGGGAAACGTCGATGATCATGCCCAGACGGTTCATCTCCTTTACCACTTTCTGACCAAATTCACTGAGACCCCCGTGCACCGGTTCGTCTGTAGAGGAATCGCATATCTGGTTGTTGCGGGAATGGCAGAGGGTGATGTACCGGGCTCCCAGCCGGTAATACTGCTCCACCCGGGCGAGCCGATCCGCCAGGGGGTACCCGTTTTCAATCCCGATGAATATGGCCCGCCTGCCCTCTTTTTCCAGGCGAAAGGCATCCTCGGGGGTGAAGGCCAGGCCGGCCTGGGTTGAATTTTGCCGGACGGCGGCTTTGATGAAGGCGAAAAGATCCAGCGTCTCCCGGTGGACCTTGCGGTAGGATTCCCCGTCCAGTTTACCCTGGCTCAGAAAGATGGCAAAAAAGATCGAGTCCAGCCCGCCTGCCTTCATCCGGGGCAGGTCGATGCATCCAGCCTGGTTTCGGGTGCCCAGGTCCAGCTCGGAACCGAAGTAGAGCAGCGGGGTGTCGACGTGGGTATCCACGGTGTGGACCGAATAATGGATCCGGGCGGCTTGTTCTTCCTGGGGAGCGGGAACCGGTGACCGGCCGGCCGCGGGCATCAGGAAGAGCGCCAGCAGAACCGGTATGAAGAAAATTCTGGTTTTTTGCATCGGCGGACTCCTTTTTTAATCACCCTTCATGGAATACAGAATTATAGATTCAATCCCCTTTGAAGTCAAGGTCAACAACGGTTGGCCTAATCCAGATACCCCAGGGAACGGAGGTTTTCTTTCTGGTCTTTGGAGAGCGCCGGTGGTTTTCCCCGGCGGATATGGAAATGCTTTTTGACCTGGTCCATCTGCCGGTGCCAGCGGGCCAGGAAAGTTGACAGACGATTCAGGACGTCCGGATGACGGTCGGCAAGGTCCCGTCGTTCTCCCGGATCATTCCCCAGATGAAACAGTTGGCGGGTGTTCCGCTGATAATCGGCGATCATCTTCCATTCTCCCCGGATAATGGCTGCGAGGTCCGCGTGACGGCGGGTCTGGACCACCTGGTAGGAATCCGGCCCGGCGGGGCCGTCGGTAAAATCGACCGCTTCCCCCTGCAGGGGATAGCGCTGCGGAAGGTCCAGTCCGCTGAGGGCGAGAATCGTGGGCAGCAGGTCCCATAATCCCACCCGCCGGGTGATCCGTAGTCCCCCCATTTTCTGGCGGGGAAGCTTGATCAGCAGAGGCACGTGAACCTGCTCCTGAAAGACCGTCCGGGTATGGCCGATCCAGCGGATCGGCCGCTCGCAGAATTCCTCCCCGTGATCGGCGGTGAAAATCACCAGCGTATCGTCGTAAAGTCCCTGCTTTTTCAGTCCCGAAATCAGCCGACCGAGATAATAGTCGGTATAACTGATCTCGGACTGGTAAAGGGAACGGACGTACCGGATATCCGCCGGCTGGAGCCGGGGAGTGATCCGTCTCAAATCTTCGATGGGCATCCCGCTGGTCACCGGGCCGCGGTAACCCGGGAAATAATCGAATGACGGGTGGAGGATATAATCAAAATGGGGATCAAAGTAGTGCAGGAAGAGGAAGAAGCGTTGCCGGTCGTGTCGCCGGAGAAAAGAGAGGGCTTTTCGGGTAACCAGGGGAGAGGAGATGAAGCCGTGGCCGTTGGCTCCCGATTCGTCATAGGAATCGAATCCCTGATCAAACCCGAAGGTACGGGACAGGAAGGTGTGGGAGATAATCCCGGCGGTGCGGTATCGCGCTTCCCGGAGGATCTCCGCCCAGGTCAGGAAGACCGGCGCCACCCGGATTGCGTCGTAGGCGAATCCCAGGGCCGCCGGGTACTGGGAGGTGAACAGAGAGGCCACCGAGGGGCTGGTCCAGGGGGCGGGGGAGAGGGCCCGATGGAACAGAATGGAATCGCGGGCCAGGGCCTGCAGGTGGGGGGTGCTGGTGACGGGATGTCCGTAAAGGCTCAGGTAATCGGCGCGCAGGGTGTCCACTACGATCAGGAGGATGTTGGGACCCCGGGGCGGCCGGTGGACACGGTCCCGGCAGACCCGGAGGTTCACGGCCAGTATTCCGGTGAGCAGCAATGCGGCGACCGCCACCGTCCAGCCCCCGGTTTGCCGCCGGGGGACAGGGGGGCGGGAAGACTGCAGACCCAGGTAGAAACGGCGCCAGAGGGCCATCCCCACCAGGGCCGCCGCCGTGGCGGTGAGAAGGGGAAGCAGGGAGCCGGAAAGGGCCGCGATGGCCTCCCCTGGCGAGACGATTCCCAGCAGCAGCCTGGAGATCTGGCGCGCCGGAAGTTCCAGCAGGCGGAGAGGAGCGTAACGGGGAAGGAAGGTCCTCAGCAGGAAGTTGATCAGGATCAGGATCATGAGGTGCCAGAGAAGGAAATGGCAGAAAGGGGTTTTTTGCGGGTTGAGGCGCTCCCGGTTCACCGCCCGCCGCCAGAGGAGGTACAGAAAGAGGGTCAGGAGCATCAAAAAGAGCAGGTTACGGTTGAGGTTCATCTGCAGGGTGATCAGAGCCGACCGCCCCATCCCATACTGTAAATAGCGGTGTCCCAGCAGTTCCGCGGTTCCCTGCACCAGCCCGGTCAGGATTGCGAACAGGATGCCGGCGGTCAGGTCAAGGGGCCGATGGAAAAGCTCTCTTTTTATCATTCTGCCAACAGGCGATACCCTGGATTCAAAGCGGTCAATCCGGCGAGGGAGAACGCCGCCGAAGCATTCCCAGCGCCCCCCGGATATTGGTTCTCAGCTGTTCCAGGGATCGGATCCGGAAGAGTTGCCGGAGAATGAAACGGGGCCGAAGGTAGAAGGACCGGTAGGCCTTGCGGGTCATGGCGACCAGTTCCTCCCGGCTGAAATGCTGGGTCCAGACGGGACTTTCAAATTTCATCAGGGGATTTCGGGCGAATTCCTGCCAGATATCATTTGGTATCAGGCCCCGTTCCCTCGCCAGATGGTAGATGGGGGTGTCCGGATAGGGGCTGAGGATGCTGAACTGGATGTAATCCGGGTTCAACTGCCGGGCCAGCTGCCGGGTTTTCCGGATATCCTCCGTTTCCTCATCGAGGTTGCCGAACATGAAATCCGCCAGGGTGATGATCCCCAGTTTCCGGCACCACCGGAACACCTGTCGTACCTGGGAGATGCGGATATCCTTGCGCATGGCTTTCAGGACCCGGCCGGAACCGGATTCCACTCCAAAACTGATCCGATGACAGCCGGCGGCTTTCATCAGGGTCAGCAGGGCTTCGTCCACCAGGTCCACCCGGGTGCGGCATTCCCAGATGAGGTCCAGGTCACTTTTGATCAGTCCCCGGCAGATGGACTGGATTCGGGATTTTTTCAGGGTGAAGGTGTCGTCGTGGATGAAGATCTCCCGGATGCCCAGCCGATGGATCTCTTTCATCTCCGCCAGTACGTACTCGGCGGAATGATAACGGTATTGCCGGCCCATCCGGTTGCAGAAAATGCAGTTGAAGGGACATCCCCGGCTGGTGATCATGGTGGTGATGGGATTTCTTTTTGCCAGGACCGAGGAGTATCGCTGGTAATCGGAATTTTCCCGGGCCGGGATGGGGATACGGTCGATATCCCGCAGGTAATGCCGCTGGGGGGTGTAGGTAAAGCGGCGGTTGCAAAAATAGGCCAGTCCCTCGATTCCGGGCCATCGACGGGGATGATGAAAGTGGTTTAAAAAGTCGACAAAATGAATTTCTCCCTCTCCGGCGAAGGCGAAATCGACCCATTCCAGGGCGGCGGTTTCCCGGGGATAGACAGTGGCGTGGGGTCCTCCCATCACGACGGGGACCGATGATATTTTTTTGATACACCGGGCCAGCCGGGAGGCGTCCGGCAGGGTGAAGGTCATGGCCTGGATTCCGATGATATCCGGATCGTGGGAAAGGGCTTCCCGGGCGGCAGTCAAGTGGTCCCATCCCTTCAGATCCGCGTCCAGAAAAATCGCTTGGTGACCGGCCCGCCGGATGCTGGCGTGCAGGTAAAGCAGTCCCAGAGGCGGTGTATGGCCCCGGTTTTCATCCACGTAATCCGGGGTGGCGGCCGGCACCACGTTCCGCAGGGGCGGCTGGACGAGGACCACCTTGAGGGGGTGGTCAGGGTTCGTTCTGGCGGAATTCATAGCGGGAGGTTTTGCGGGTGATATTGCGGTGAACGGGATTACTTTTCATCTTCAATTCCAGATGCCGGATCCGGATCCGGATATCGATGATAATAAACCGGATTCCGGAAAGCACGGTTCCCAGGAACCCGGCGATGAGGAACATCACCGACAGTAGAGAGGTGAACAGCACCAGGATGCCGGTGCCGATTTTGAATTTGGAGAGGTCGTTGTCGGCCAGGGCCAAAAAACGGATGATCCGGATGCTCAGGGCCATCGAGACCACCAGGAAAAAGAGTGACAGGGAGCCGAAAAACCGCATGGGACTGTAAAAGATGAAGACCCGGAAAATGGCCAGCACCTGGTTGTAAATAAAATTCAGGGTGGACTTGAAGAGGCGGGACTCCCGGGTCCTGGGGTTGGTCCGGATGGGAACCGAACAGACGGTGAGGTTCAGTTTTTTGCTCTGGATCAAGGTTTCCAGGGTGTAACTGAAATTGCTGAAAACCGAGAGTTTGACTGCCGCTTCCCGGGTAAAGGCCCGAAAACCGCTGGTGACATCGGAAATTTTCTGATTGGAAAGAAGGGCTACGATCCGGCTGCCGATCCGCTGCAGCAGTTTTTTTGCCGGGGAAAATTCCGGGTGGGTTTTCAGGCTGCGGCATCCCACTGCGATATCGGCCCGGTTCTCGATTAGGGGGAGCAGGATCTTTTCGATGTCCTTTCCCTGGTACTGGTTGTCCCCGTCGGTGTTGACGATGATATCCGCTCCCAGGGAGAGGCAGGCATCCAGGCCCACGGCAAAACTGTGGGCCAGTCCCATGTTGCGGTTGTTCTGGACGATGTAATCCACTCCCAGCCGGCGGGCTGTCTGAACGGTTCCGTCGGTACTGCCGTCATCGATAATCAGGGTCTTGATCTCGTCGATCCCCTCGACCCGGCGGGGCAGATCCCGAAACACCCGGGGCAGGGTGTCTTCCTCATTGTAACAGGGTATCTGGATGATGACCTTCATAGCCGGTTTGTATCCTTGTCGGTCTTATTATATAATATTTCGCTTTTGTTGCCAATATTGAAACCCAAAGCCCCCGGTGTTCGTTACCCTGACAGGGGGAGAACAGGGCCTTTGTGGCCCAAATTAGGCAAGGGAGTGAAGTGTGATGAAAGCCACAGAAAAAAGCGGTTCGCATTTTGGTCATCTTTTTCTGATCGTGTTTGTGATCATCTTTCTGTTATCCTTTGGTCACGTCTTTTCCCGCGAGGGGATCGGGTTTCCGGCCCCCACCTGGGGGATCGGCTTTGGGAATCTCAAGAATTTTACCGGCCTGCGGTTCAACCTGGCAGATCGTGATATCGGTACCATCAACGGGATCAATATCACCGGCTGGAAGGCCAAAGAATCCCATATTTCCGGAACCGTCAACGGTTTTTCACTGGGTCTGATGCCCATGGCCGAAACCCTCAGGGGAATCCAGGTCGGAATCCTGGGGACGGGGGCAGAGAGGGAAATGGCCGGGATCAATTTGGGGCTGCTGGGTGCCGGCTGCGGTGGAAGCATCGCCGGGATTAATGTCGGTGGCCTGGGGATCGGATGTGGTGGGAATATGACGGGTATCAACATCGGCGGCTTGGGGGTCGGCTGCGGTGGGAACCTCACCGGACTGAACATAGGTGGGTTGGGAGTCGGAAGCGGAGCCAACCTGGAGGGTATCAACATCGGCGGCCTGGGGGTCGGCTGCGGAGCCAATATGACCGGTCTTAACCTTGCCGGCCTGGGAGTCGGCGCCGGCAACGAATTGAGCGGCGTTACCTTCGCCGGCCTGGGAGCCGGCGCTCCCCGGTTTTATGGACTGGCAGCGGCGGGTATCGGGCTGGGTGGCCATGAGTTGACCGGCGTTTTTGTGACCCCGGGTACCATTAGGGTGGTGGAAGACGGAACTTTCAGGGGTCTGGCCATCAGCGGATTCAACCACATCCAGGGCACCCAGCGGGGACTGGCCATCGGGATCGTCAATTACGCCTACCGGTTGAAAGGAGTGCAGATCGGATTGATCAACATCGTCCGGGACAATCCGGCCGGCCGGCGGGTACTGCCAATAATCAACATCAATTTTTAACCGTCAGGACTTTGCCTACACCCAGACGGACATAGTTATCCCGGAATGCCTGCCGGAGCGCCTCGATCTGTTGATCTCCGGTACAGTGGGTGGGGGCGCATTTCTGAAGACCCAGGGATCGCAGGTCGTCGATGAGGGTGGCCATCTGACGGATGCTGCGATCCCGCAGGTGGAATCCGCCCAGGGCCATCAAGAGCGGTTCCCCGGTGGTCTCCCGGAAATGCCGCAGGATTTCCACGATTCCGGGGTGGGAACAGCCGGTGACCACCACCAGGCCGCTGGAGGTACGGATCCCCAGGGCAATCTCCGGGATACGGCTGCCCAGCTCACCGCTCAACACCAGGTCAGTGGTGATCTTCAGGGGGTCTTTGACCGGAACCGGCCGTCCTCCCCACTCTTTGATCGCTTCCACGGTCCGGGGTGAAAAGGAAAGGGGGAAATACACCGGCAGGCTCCCCCGGGCTTCCAGAAAGGCCTCCAGCCCCCCGATGTGATCTCCGTGTTCATGGGAAAGGACCACCCGGTCGACCTGCGCGGGGCTCAATCCCAATTCCCGGAAGTTGGTCATGAAGAGGTCACCCCGGGTGCCGGTATCAAAGAGGATGCTTTGGCTGGTCCCCTCGATCAAGCAGGAAAATCCCCAGTCGGATTCCATCCCTTCACGGTGGACGTAATTGTCGTAGATGACCGTGATCTTCAGATCGGTCCGCCCCGTGACCGGGGTGATCAAACCCGCCAGCAAACCCAAAAATATCAGACTTTTCATAATTCCTCCCGCTGGTCAGAGTATAGACCCGGAGGATCGGAATGGCAAGGGGATAAAAAGAATGTGCCGGAGATCAGAATTTCATCAACCGATCGGCCAGCTGCCGGTATTCCTTGACCACCGGACTGTCGGGGAAGATGGAGTGAAAGAGTTTTTCTCCCGGCCGGTTCAACTCCGGAAGGAAGGGAAAACCGGCAACGACCGGATGTCCCAGTTTTTTCTGACCTTTACCGGTCTCGCTGCCCGGATAAAGGTCGATGGTTTTACCGCATTCCGGGCAGATGAGGTGGGTCATGTTTTCCACGATTCCCAGGATCGGGGTTTTGGTGACGGAGAACATGTTGATCATCTTTCTAACATCGGCCAGCGCGGCTTTCTGGGGAGTGGTGACGATCAGTCCGGCGGACAACTCCACTTTCTGGACAATGCTCAGCGGGACGTCCCCGGTTCCCGGCGGTAGATCGATGATCAGGCAATCCATCTGCTGCCACCGGACATCCCGCAGAAACTGTTCGATCAGTTTGTTGGCCAGGGGCCCCCGCCAGATCAGGGCCTGTTCCGGGCGGGTGATGAAGGCCACCGAGATGATGTCCAGTCCGTGCCGGTTCATCGGTACCAGTTGGTCCTCTTCCATGGTGATGGACTGATCCTGGATTCCCAGCATCAGCGGGACATTGGGGCCGTATATGTCGGCATCCAATATCCCTACCTTCTGATCCCGTCCGGCCAGGGCCAGGGCCAGGTTGACTGCCACCGTGGTCTTGCCCACCCCTCCCTTTCCGCTGGCCACGGCAAAGATCTTTTTGGCGGGTATCTTTATTTTTTCGAAGACTGATTTTTTCGCCGTCATGAAAACTCTCCTGGGGAGCCGAAATCCCCGCTGTTATAGATTCTACCAGATCCATCCATAATTACAAGGCGCCGGGGAAGGAAAAAAAAGAAAATCCCCGATGGATTCCCCGATCCGGCGGGACTTGAATCCGGGGGGCATTTGTTGTAATATGGACCTTAATCATACAGGAGGCTGGAATGGCGTTTAATCTGAAAGGAAGACATTTTCTGAAGCTGCTGGATTTTTCTCCCCGGGAGATACGGTTTTTACTGGACCTGTCGATCGACCTGAAACGGGCCAAGTACGGTGGCATGGAATCCCAAAACCTGACGGGTAAGAATATCGCTCTGATTTTTGAGAAATCCTCCACCCGCACCCGCTGCGCCTTTGAGGTGGCGGCCCTGGATCAGGGGGCCCATGTTACCTACCTGGGGCCCTCCGGTTCCCAGATCGGGCACAAGGAAACCATGAAGGATACCGCCCGGGTGCTGGGCCGGATGTACGATGGGATCGAATACCGGGGATTCGGGCAAGAGATCGTGGAAACCCTGGCCCGTCATGCCGGGGTACCGGTCTGGAACGGCCTGACCGACGAATTTCATCCCACCCAGGTGCTGGCCGATCTGATGACCATGATCGAGCAGGTGGACAAACCCCTGTCCGCGGTCAAATTCTGTTACCTGGGGGATGCGCGCAACAACATGGGAAATTCCCTGATGGTAGGGGCCGCCAAGATGGGCATGGATTTCCGGGCGGCGGCGCCGGTCCAGTGCCAGCCCCGGGAAGACCTGGTGAAACAGTGCCGGACCATCGCCGAACAGACCGGAGGAGAAATCCTGGTCACCGCGGATATTCCCCGGGCGGTGGCGGATTGCGATTTTCTGTATACCGATGTCTGGGTGTCGATGGGAGAGCCGGAGGAGGTGTGGGAACAGCGGATCAACCTGCTCAAGGACTACCAGATTAACCGGGAGGTGGTGGATATGACCCGGAATTCCAAAGTCAGGATCATGCACTGCCTTCCCTGTTTTCACAACCGGGACACCCGGATCGGGGAGGAAATCTATCAGAAGTACGGCCTGAAAAGCATGGAGATCACCGAGGAAGTGTTTGAATCGCCCCGCTCGATCGTCTTTGACCAGGCCGAAAACCGGATGCATACCATCAAGGCGGTGATGGCGGCCACCCTGGCCTGATTTTCCTCCGCTTCCTTTCAACGCGACCCGTGGGGGGATCGCTGGAGTGGGGAGCGGGGACCGGACAGGTCTGACCGGAGGATAGAACCAAGGATGACGGCGACCAGGGGCGGGTACCTGTTCTTCGATACCGAAACCACCGGTCTGCCCCGAAGGTGGGATGCGCCCCTGGAAGACCTGGACAACTGGCCCCGGCTGGTCCAGCTGGCCTATATCCTTTTTGATTCCGGCGGAAACCCACTGATGGAACAGGATGTCATCGTCCGCCCCGACGGCTTCCAGATTCCTTCCCGGGCGACGGGGATCCACGGGATCTCCCAGGAAATGGCGCTGCACCGGGGACGGGATCTGCGCCGGGTGCTGAATGAGTTTGCCCGGGAAGTGGTCGGTTCCGATTTTCTGGTGGCCCATAACATCGGGTTTGATGAGATGATCCTGGGAGCGGAATTTACCCGGCTGGGTGTGCCCAATCCCCTGACCGGCAAGCAGAAAATCTGCACCATGAAGGCATCGCGGGATTACTGCGGGATTCGGGGAACCCGGGGATTCAAGTACCCCAGTCTTTCCGAGTTGTATCGCAGGCTCTTTCAGCAGGATTTTTCCGATGCCCACAATGCCGCCGCCGACATCCGCGCCACGGCGCGCTGTTTTTGGGAATTGCGCCGCCGCGGCGTGTTGTAAGCGGGCGGGATATCAATCGGATGGAATCCGGGTCATCCATACGGCCATTTTCCCCGTTTCCCGGTGACCCCAGGCATAGTAGGGAACGGCCACCAGGGGCCGCCCGTCGGTCTTCCCTTGCAGAAGGGTTATTCCACCCAGCAGATCGGGTCGGTGCACGGCCCGGAAGGTCAGCGGGTCGGGGATGCGCCGCTCCAGGATCCCCGGTCCGTTGTCCGCCTCCTCGAAGCAGTACACCAGGGGGCCCCTTTCCAGGGCCACCCGCCGCCGGTCCGCCTCTACCCGGGGATGGGCCAGCACCCGCCGGATCTCCATCGGCAACACCAGCCGCACCTGATCGCCCGCCATCCATTCCCGGGTGATGGAGAGATATCCATCCTCTTCTGGGGGAGTGATGGATTTCCCGTTGAGCTCGAGCTGCACCGGGGGGAGGGGATTTTGGGTGTTCAGGTACCGGTACAGGTCACCGGGGACCGGCCGGTTGTCGGCCCAGCCGGGTTTTCGGATCCGGAGGGTAAAGGTGGTGCCGGGCGGGGATGAAACCGTGATCAGATCTTCTCCCTCCCAGGGATAACGGGTCTGCTGCCGGATGCGGATGTATCCGGCACCGGAGGGCAGGGTGGCTTCGCTTTGCACAAAGAGATTGATATAAACGGAGGTGGAAGTGCGGGCATAAATATAACGGGGGAAGGAGGCGATCAAACGGACCAGGTTCACCGGGCAGCAGGCGCAGTCGAACCAGGGTTTGCGAGAGCAGGTCCCCTGGTTGAAGGGATATTTTCCGTCGGATTCAAGGGGGTTGGGATAGAAGAACCGTTTGCCGTCCAGGGAAATGCCGGATATCAGCCCGTTGTACAGTATCCGTTCCAGGATATCGTAATACTTCGACTGCCCGGAGAGAAGAAACAGCCGGTGATTGAAAAACAGGTGGCCGATAGAAGCGCAGGTTTCGTTGTAGGCGGTCTGGTTGGGAAGTTCGTAGTTATCGCCGAAAGCCTCACCCTCATGGCGGGAGCCGATCCCCCCGTTCAAATACATTTTCATTCCGGTGATGTTGTTCCACAGTGTCCGGATGGCCCGCCGGTGGGTTTGACTGCCGGTGAGGGCGGCGATATCCGCCATGGCGGAATACATATAGGTGGCCCGGACAGCGTGCCCCACCGCCTCCTGCTGCAGAACCACCGGACGGTGGGCCTGTAGATACCAGTCCTGGTTGTAGATGGAGAAATCAGAGTCGGGCGGGAACATCTTTTTATGGTTCAGGATTCCGCGTTGATCGAGAAAAAACCGGGCCAGTTCAAGGTATTGCCGCCGACCGGTGACCCGGTAAAGTTTCACCAGGCCGATTTCGATCTCCTGGTGCCCCGGAAAACCGGCCTGCCCGTCGGGACCGAAGGTCGCGGCGATCAGATCAGCATTTTTCAGGGCAATATCAAGGAAATTCCGTTTCCCGGTGGCCTGGTAATGGGCCACGGCCGCTTCGTACATATGTCCCACGTTGTAGAGTTCATGGCTGGAACCCAGGTTTGACCAGCGTTGATCGCCGGTACCGGGGGGTGGTTTCCCCGGATCGATGGTGCGGGCGGTGTACAGGTATCCGTCCGGTTCCTGGGCGGCACGGATGAAACCGATCAGCCGGTCCAGGTACCGGGCCAGCCGGTCATCCGGGTGGGAACTGAGTGAGTAGGCGACCCCTTCCATCACCTTGAAAACGTCGGAGTCGTTGTACCGGCGGCCGACAAAACCACCGGCCATCAAGCCCCCCGCCTTTTTGAAGTTATCGATGCGTCCGGTTTCTTCGCATTTTTGCAGGGCGAAGGGAATAGTCACCCGTCGGTTGGTGTCCATGCGCCGGGACCAGAAGGAGTCGGTGACCGACACCCGGGTGAATTCCACGGGCTGCACCGGGTAGTCCGAAGAAGGTTCTCCGGTCAGCGAAAGGGCCAAAACCAGCCAGAATGCCGGCAGGATCATCGGGAATCTTGGTCTCTTTTCCATGGTTGCCTCCTATATCCAGCATACATGATAGCAGACAAAAAAAAAGTTGGAAACCGGGCGATCTTTGGAGTGAGACCGGGGTCTTTCCGGTCTTGACAGGCAGATGATTTTCCTTTAGGATAAAATTTCTGCAGCGTAGAAGTCTTGCCAGTGATTTCGCTGCAGCAAAGGAGAGGACCATGAAAGCATCGAGCGATCCATTCAAAACTGCCGCCATCATGCTCGGCCTGCTGATGTTCACCGGGGGAATATTCACGGCCGCCGACCCGCCCGTCGGTTTCTGGGGAACCCTGGGGTACGGATTTGCCTACAGCCCCACGGGGGAATACGAGAGCCTGTACGGATCCTTGTATTCCGGATTGACCTATATGAAAGACAACCACAGCTTTACCCTGCGCGCCTGCGGCAATCTGGGATTCGGCTCCAACCTTGATGTGGAACTGCTGTTTGATCTGGGGGTGCTGTACAGCTGGGTCCGGGCCCGGGCTCCTTTTATGATCAGCGCCGGCGCCGGACTGGGATACCTACGGGTGGCCGGAAATTCCGAAGAAGAAGATATCGATACCATCGGCATTCCCCTGGAAGTCAAGGCTTTTTTTCGACCCGTGCCGGTCCTGGGAGTGGGGGTCTGCGGGTTTGGCAACCTCAACCTGGAGCGGAGTTTTTTCGGCGTGGCCTTCTGTCTTCAGGCGGGTTTCTGGCGGGATTGAATCGTCCTTCCTGCCGGGAAGGGAATCATTCCGTTTCCGACTCGATCAGGAACTGAATACGGGCCACCGAGAGAAGACCCAGGTTTCGGCAGATCTGGGGGCTGGAGGTCCGGGACCGGATCCGGGAGCAGCGCAGGGGCGCCTGTTCCTGCCACCAGGCCCAGAAGTCCCGAACCCGGCCCGCGCACCATTTCTTGAGATTACGGCGATCCCCGTCTTTTTCCCCCGCCGCCAGTCCGAGGACCATTACCCCGGCGGTTAAAAATCCGCACAGGTCCCGGTGCAGAATGCCCCCCCCGAAACCGCAGGCAATCCATACCAGTTCCCGCGGTTTTTCCAGGTAGTTCAGACCGGTCATCAATCCCGACTCGGCGCAGCTGTAGCCCTTGCCGAAATAGTTCGCCAGGTCCCGGGCCATGGTGGACCGTTCAATCGCTTCGGATTGGCCGGCGGACAGTCGGGACAGACCGGCGGTGTCCCTGGATCCGGTTGCCTGGGGTAGAGCGGCCAGCAGAAAGGGCAGTCCGGAGATGAATCCCCGGCGGGAAAGGTCGGCCGGAGGTGAATTTTGGACCCTGGAATATTTCATCCTATGATCATAGGGGAAAAGCCGACCCCTGTCAAGGTTCCAGAATCCAGGAGGATTGGAGGAGAAGGTATCCTGGATATCAAAAGATTCCCATCGCCCTTGACGGGCTCGCCCATCCGTGAGACAATGGTCACTCAGCGGAAGTAAGAGCGATGATGAAACGAGGAAGGGTTTCATGAAAAAAGGATATTCCCCCAGGCGCGCCATTCCGGTCATCCTTCTCGCCCTGGCCCTGACCGGGGCCTGCAGCACCCCCAAAAAAGAATCCCCCGTCCTGGCGCCGTCCGGCCGGGGAGAAGAGGGATCCGCCGGTTTTCCCCCCCAGGAGAAAGAAATTTCCTCAGTGGAGGACCTGGCCGGCCCGGAGGAACGGGATGACGCCCAGATCATCAAGGACGCGCTGGAGGAATACCAGACCGCCCTGGGTTACTGGGAAAAGGCGGATGTAGACAATTCCCTGAAATACCTGGACAGCGCCTACGGGCTGATCCTGCAGCTGAATGACCTCGAAGATGCGGACCTGGTCCAGGAGAAGGATGAACTCCGCCTGCTGATCGCCAAAAGGATCAACGAGATCTATACCGCCCATCTGCTGGCGGTGGGAGAAAACCACGATACCATCCCCCTGGAAGAGAACCAGTACGTGTCGCGGGAGATCAGCAGTTTCCAGGAACGCGAGCGACAGTATTTCCTGGATTCCTACCGGCGATCCGGCCGATACCGGCCCATGATCCTGAAGATATTCCGGGAAAAGGGAATTCCCGAGGAGTTGTCATGGATTCCCGTGGTGGAGAGCGGTTTCAAGGTCCGGGCCTACTCCCGGGCCCAGGCCCTGGGGCTGTGGCAGTTCATCAGTTCCACGGGATACCGGTTCGGTCTCAAGAGGAGCCGCTGGATCGATGAACGGATGGATCCCCGGAAGGCCACCCTGGCCGCAGCCGAGTATTTAAAGGAACTGCACTCTTTCTTCGGAGACTGGGTCACCGTTCTGGCCGCTTACAACTGCGGGGAATTCCGGGTGCAGCGACTGATCCGCTCCCAGCGCATCAACTACCTGGACAATTTCTGGGATCTTTACACCATGCTGCCGGGGGAAACCCGCCGGTTCGCCCCCCGCGTGATCGCCACCATCCTGATCGTCAAGAACCCCGAGAGATACGGTTTCACCGATCTTCCCATCCCCGACCAGCCGGTGGAGTATGAGATCGTCTCGGTCGACAAACCGGTCAATCTGACAGTCCTTTCCCGGAACCTGGGCCTTGAGGAGAATGCCCTGGCCGAGTTGAATCCGGAATTGAAATACAAGAGCACCCCCACGGACCCCTACCACCTGCGGGTGCCCCGGGGACTGGGAGCGGCCACCCTGGAGAAGCTTGTCACCCTCCAGGAATGGATCCCCCCCCGCTCCCGGTACGTGATCCACACGGTCCGCAGGGGAGAGACGGTCTCCCATATCGCCCGCCGGTACCGAACGTCGGTGAACGCTATCCTGAGAATGAACGGACTGAGCAGCCGCTCCATTATCCGTCCCCGGCAACGACTGAAAATCCCTTCGCGGGGAGGAACGGTACCCGCCACCCGGGGAGGATCCTACACCGGATTTACCTATGAGGTGAAACGGGGGGATTCTCTTTCCAAAATTGCCTATATTACCGGTCTCTCCGTCAACCGGATCAAGGCCCTGAACAACCTGACCAGCAACACCATCAGCGTGGGGCAGGTGCTCAACCTCCGCCCGGACAAGCCCGAGGATGCGGAGGTCCACGTGGTCCAAGCCGGGGATACCCCCTATTCCATCGCCCGCCGGTACCAGATGTCCCTCGATGAACTGCTGCGGATCAACGGATTGAACCGCTATTCCAAGATCTATCCCGGTCAGCGGATCTGGATCCGACGGTAAATCCGTCGCCCGGAAAGCTCCCGATGGCAATGAACACCGGATGCTGACCCCCTTAAACGATTCCCGCTGAAAGTAAAGATCCACCATCAGTCCCGGGTGGTGAGGCCGATTTTCTGTCGGGGGAGGGGTAACTCCGAAAACGGCCCGGTCTTGTAATTTTGTCTCCCTTCGGCTATCATTGCCACAGAGTCTGTCGAGGAAAAGCAAATGTACATATTTTTGGTTGTTATCCTGATCATCGCCAGTTTTACCATTCTGTTCGCGGTCCAGAACACCGGAATGGTAACCGTTACCTTTCTCAGCTGGGAGTTTGAAAGTTCCATCGCCCTGATCCTGCTGATCGTATTTCTGCTGGGGGTCATCGTGGCCATGCTCTTCTCCATTCCCTATTTTTACCGGCACAGCCGCACTATCCGCTCGCTGACCGCCCGCAACCGGGAGCTGGAAGAGGGCCAGAAATCAGAAGAGGATCAGTAAGCGCTCCGGCTCTCGATGTTGATGGGGTTTCTCAGGATGAAATCGTCGGTGAACATCTCCCGGATCACGTTGCCCCTCGCTTCGCGGGGGATGGGCAGTTCGGCGTAGTACAGCAGGGTGGGGAAGATATCCAGGATGGATATGGTCTGCAGGGGGTAATCTTTCTTGACCGCAGACGGTTCGTAAAAGAAAACCGATCCCGGGGCATCCAGGTCCTTGAAGACGTAGATATCTTTCTTGCCCAGAAATTCGAGCAGGATCTTCCGCCAGATGGGCAGCAATTCATATTCGTAAAGGCTGATGACCACCAGTAGTTCGTTTTCCCCGATGGAAGACAGCAGGTTCCCGATAATGGAATCGTAATAATCGTAATAGTGCTGGATGACCCATTTGTACTGTTTGATCTTTTCCGGGGAGATGTTCTCGTAGATGGGGTAAATATAGTGGTAAAAATACCGGTTGATGTACTTGAGACCCGGAAAGTTGATGATGGAATAATCGCTCTGATTGATGTTCTGGTTCATGCGGTCTTTGACGTATTCATCGGAGAAAAATGAATTCTTCAGGATCTTTGACTTGATACTTTCTTCATTGAGCAGTTCGTAAAATTGCAGTTGCTTAAAAGAGTCGTTGTATTTAAGGGATTTTTGGAAATAGATGGGGGTGTTTTCCGACTTGAGCAGGTAAAAGATTTTCTGGTTGTTGAACTGGTAATATTTTTGAAGGTTGTCGATCACCGGGTAGGCGGGATCGGTAAAGAAGGAAACCACCCGGGTGATCTGCAGGTTGCGGAAAAACAGGTAGCGGGGAAAGAGCTGGAAATCCCGGTTTTCCAGGTCGATGAACTTGTATTTGAGGTCGGAATGATGGGTGAACAGGGAAGGTTCCAGGCCGCTCAGGACAGAGTTGATCAGGGCCAGATCGAAATTCGGTTTGAAGGTGCCGATGTGGCCCCGTACCCCGTTTTTCAGCAGGTGGTTGAAATTCAGGAGGGTTTTTTCCGTCTGAAGGGTATTGAGGAAATTCAGGGACAGGCTGTTCATCATCACGATATGGATCTTTTTCTGAATCCTTTTGATGTCCTTTTTAAGGGGAATGACGGTATCGGTGGTCAGGGGGAAGTTGTTGAGCAATAACGCGGGCAGGGGCTGATAGACCGCCACCAGCAGGAGTAAAAAGAATCCGATGATGACCCCCTTCTGCCGGAGATGGAAGAAGATGTACAGGATCCCGATAAAGACCACCAGGATGTTGACCAGGAGAATCTTTAAAAAGATCTTGCGCAGCGGGAGGGGGAAAAAGAACTTGTAATACTCGTAATTGAAAAAATACACCAGGTTGATCAGGGTGAGGATGAAAGAGACAAAGTACACCGGCGAGGCCGGTTTGAGGAAACCCACCGGATATTTCTTCTCGCTGAAGAACTGGAAGACGAAAAACAGGATTATCAGCAGTAGAAAGACCAGGGGAAAGTAAAACAGCGAGAGGTTCCGGAACAGGATGCCGAACTGGTCGCCCTCCAGGACTTGATGGGTGTTGAGAAGCAGGACCAGGATGGCGATGAAATAGATGGCAAGCAGGGTGGCGAAAACGATGTTGGCGGTTAGTTTCAGGACCCGGTAATTACTTTTCTTTTGGGTGGTCAATGTCTCGCGGGGTTGATATCAGCATCAGGGTGGTCTGACCGACCCTGAATTCCACCTGTTCGGACAATTCGGTGATGGAGATGCGTTCTTCATCGATGAAGGTCCCGTTGGTACTGCCCAGATCCCTGAGGGTGATCTTGTTGTTTCGAAACTCAATGGCCAGGTGTTTGCGGGAGACCTCCTTGTCGGGGATGATAAGATCCACCTTCCCCCGGCCGATCAGCACATAAGGTTTCTCGATATGGTAAATGTATCCGGCCCGGGCCCCTTTGATCACGGCGATGGAATATTTCCGGCCGGTGGGAAGCTTGAGATTCTCGTTGGACCAGAGGGAATCGTTAATCTGGGCCCGCTTGATCTTGGCGGTGTCCTTCTGGTCTCCGGAACTGTGATCGATGACGTCATCCAGAGAAAATATCTTGCCGCACCGAGAGCATTTCATCTTCAGGTCGTTTTTAATCTTGTTGTCGGGGATATCGTATTTGGCTTTACACTGAATGCACTCGATGATCATGGCAGTATTATAACACAAAAAAAACCGGTATTTCCATAGCCAGGGTTATTTTTTGGTATTTCATTTTCCCGCCCCGGTTCCCTCTGCCGGCTCTTTTCCCCCTTTGCTGAGCTGTTGCTTGAGGTACTTTACGGCCTCCATGGAGGCCGGATCCCGGGTGAGAAAGAACCGCCAGGCTTCGGCGGGGGAATGGTGGTGGTACAGCAGGTCCCGTTTGATTTCCCGGCGGATCTCAAGTCGGTTTTCGGCCAGATCCCGGGAAGTGAAAATTACCTCCCGGTTTTTCAGGTAATCGACGAACTGTTTCATCAGATCCGGTCCCGGCAGGAAATCCGGGGGTGGTTGAAAACCGCCGGCCAGAAGTTGCCGGGAAAATCCAAAAAAAATCCCCCGGGTGATGAGCCTGGACACGAACTCCGGGTATTCACCCTCCGGTACCGGGATGTCCGGAATGACCCCCCCCCGGTTTTCCGAAGGTGGCGTCTTTGGATGTTCAGCGGTCCTCCGGTAGAGGGCAAAAGATTTCTGCAGGGACTTTCCACCGGGGGTGTAGTACTGGGCGGTGGTCAGGGCCATGGCGCTGTCTCCCGGCAACCGGTAGATGGTTTCCACCAGTCCTTTTCCGAAGGATCTTTCTCCGATGACCACTCCCCGGCGGTTGTCCTGCAGGGCCGCGGCCAGGATCTCCGAGGCGCTGGCGCTGCCGTAATTGATGAGAACAGCCACCGGGAGGGTCTCAAACCCGTCATCACGGCGGGCCAGCAGGGTTCGCTGGCTGTGCCGGCCCCGGACCGTGACCACTTCCCTGCCGGGGGGAAGAAAAAAATCGGCCACCGTGACACAGGCCGGGAGCGATCCGCCGGCGTTGTTGCGCAGGTCCAGAATCAGGGCCGACATGCCCTTTCCCTTTCGTTGAAAATCCCGGAGAATGTCCAGAACCTCTTTCGGCGTGGTATTGCCGAAGGTTTGAATGGCAATGTACCCGATCCGCCGGTCCAGCGGATGACGGAGGTGGTAGGCCACCGTGGTGAGGGGGATCTTGACCCGCCGGAGGGAAAAGTAAAAATAGCGGTCGCCGGCGGCGCGGTAGATCTTGATCGAAACCACGGTGTCCCTGTCTCCCCGCATCAGCTTCATGGCCTCGGTGAGGGTCAACCGGTCCGTTTCCTGTTGGTCGATTTCCACGATAACATCGCCCGGAAGGATTCCCATCCGGGCGGCGGGTGATTGGGCCAGGGCGGAGATGACGGTCAGTCTCCGCCCGTATTTGGTTACCCGGATTCCGATGCCGTAAAATTCCCCGTTCTGATCTTCCATCAGGGATCTGAGGGAGAGAGGATCGAGAAAATAGGAATGGGGGTCCAGGGACTCCATCAGGGAATCCAGGGCCGCGTAGGTCAACTGGTTCAGATCCACGGTTTGAAAGTAGTCGGTTTTGACCTGCTGATAGATTTCGGTAAAACGGTCCTTTTCCCGACTCCACCGCTGACCCGGGGAAGAGCAGCGGAAACAGGCCAGCACGAGTATGAGAAAAAAAACCTGGGGACGCCGGCTTTTCAGGTTCATTGCAAGGGTTATATAGCAAAAAGTGGATAATCAGTCAAATTTATCCCCGGAGCTGTTGAAAATGGCGGGGAAAAATAGTAAAATAGGGGAACTTCATATAATAACCGAGGAGAATTCAGAATGGCGGATAAAAATACCGGTAAAGAAGCCGGAGAGGAAGCACAGATGGAGAAGCAGGAAACCCGGCCGGAAAAAAGCAAGGAAACCGCACCCGGAAACGCCCAGGAAGCCCAACCCGGGGCCAAGGCGGTTAAAAAGGCATCTGAAAAAAAGCAGGAAAAGAAAGAGGCCGGCGAAGCCGGCGATCAAAAGGAAAAGGTCGATGATAAATCAACTGCCCAGGCAGAAGAAAAACCCGCGGTTCTATCTCCGGAAAAACTCAACCATCTGGGTTTTTTCCCCAGCCGGCGGGATGATTTGCCGGACATCCATCCCGGTGATATCATCGACATCGCCTACCTGATCCAGGAGGGGGGCAAGGAAAAGGTGCAGCATTACAAGGGTACCGTCATCGCCCTCAAGGGAGTGGGGATTTCCCGCACCATGACGGTGCGGAAAATTTCTTTCGGGATCGGTGTAGAAAGGATTTTTCCCCTCAATTCCAAGTATCTCCGCGACATCAAGATCGTTCGCCGGTCCAAGGTGAGACGGTCCAAACTTTATTATCTCAGAAAGCTGAGAGGCAAGGCCTCCCGACTCAAACCCATGAAATAACCCCAGGAATTTTTCGTCCCGGCGGATGGCAAAAATCCCTGGTCACTTTATTAAAATACCGTACTGTGGTATGATATTCAGTAATAATTTGAACAGCAGTGGGTCATATCTTTAAAAATGGGAAAGGAAAAAGTCAAGAATATTCTTACCAAGGCTGAGAAGTATGTCCGGAGCGGTAAGACGGATTCGGCCATCAACGAATACCTGAAAATCATCAAGAAATTTCCCGATAACCTGACCATTCGGAAGATTCTCGGGGACCTTTATTATAAATGTGGCGATCGCACCGAAGCCATCCGCCATTTTAAATGGATCGCGGAGTACTTCCTCAGAGAAGGGGATGTCAACAAGGCCACCGCCATGTACAAGCGGATTACCCGGATCAATCCGGATTACGAAGACGCCTATTTTAAACTCTCCGAGCTCTATTCCCGGCAGGGGCTGTCGGTGGAGGCCAAGCAGATTTATCTGGACCTGGCAGACAAATTCAAGCGGCAGAAGAAGATCAAGAAATCCCTGGACATGTACCAGCGGGTATTGAAATATGACCCTTCCAACATCGATATGCGGCTGGTGCTGGCCAAGAATTATCTCAACGAAGGGCACGAAGAACAGGCCGTGCAGGAATACCGTACTGCCGTCAGCCAGCTGATCGAAAAAAAGCAGTACGATAAAGCCAGCCAGATTCTCACCACTCTAAGGGAAAAGATCACCCACCGGGAGACCCGGACCCACATCAACCAGCAGATTATTCACCTGCTGCGGAAGCAGGATAAGAACAAGGAGTGTATCCGGTTCATCGAAGGGGAGATCAAGACCGGGAGTATCAAGGGGGACGTCACCGTTTTCAAACACCTGGGGGAACTGTATCTCAAGGACGGGCGGATCGAGGATGCCGAACGGATCTTTATCCAGGTGGCAAAGGTGGACCCGGATGAATCCGAGAACCTCATGGATCTGGGCAAGGTGTATCTGGAAAGGGGAGAGTTCAAAAAAACCCTGGAAGTTTTTCAACCCCTGATCGTCAATTACGAGAAAGCCAGCAAAATCGAAGAGGCGGCCTCCCTCCTGCGGCTGATTATTGCCTACAACAACAGTTTTCTCCCGGCCCTGTTGAGATTGGCCGACCTGTACAAAAAGAGCGGCAAAAAGAACAACCTGATCGCCATCTATGAATCCCTTCTCCGGGTCTATGAGAAAGAGGGGATGAAAAAGGATTGCCGCGATACCCTGGAAAAGCTGATCGAGATGTCCGATGATCCCTACGTTTATGAAGAAAAGCTGGCGGAATTATCCGGGGAAGAGAAGAAAGAGGTGGAAAAACAGGTGCTGGCGGAGGAAGAAGAGCGGAAGAATGAATTTATCCATTTCAATCTGAGAATGGCCGACGAGGCCATCAATGAGAGTGATTTTTCCAAGGCCCTGGATATTCTGGTCAAGGCCAAGCAGGCCTATCCGGACAACATCGATGTTCGCAAGCGGATCTACGATATCCATGAAAAAAACAACGACCAGGAAAACAAACTGCGGGAAGGAAAAGTGCTGCTGGATCTTTACCAGCGGTCCGGCGATCAGGAACAGTATGAAGACCTGCTGAATCAGCTGTCTCTCCTGGATCCTGATGATGAGAAACTGGTGGACCTGCAGAAGAATGAGTCCACCCATATCGATATCAATTTTGATACCGAGGACCTGGAGGTGGACCTGAGTCACAAGAAGGAAGAATCCGCCGGTTCCAGGGACGAGGAGCTGCTGCTACTATCCAATGAAGTAAAGGAGGACGATCCCGGCAGTTCCGGACAAGACGGAATTGAGCTGGAAGTGGACAGTTCTTACACCGACGAGAAAAAAACGAAAGATCCGGAAAAGGAACTGGAGATCACTTCCACCGATAAAGACAGCGACCTGTTGCCGGAGCGGGCGGATTCCCGATTTGATATCGAAGTCAATTTTGATTACCTGGATGACCACAAGATCAAACTGGACGAGGAGAAGATCAAAGAGGCTTCCAAAAGTGACTTGAAAGTGGACCTGAGTGACTCGAAGAGGATCGACAAGGAAGAGATCAACCGCAGGGTGGATGAAGCCATCTTCGGCAGTCGGGAGGGAGGGTCCGCGGATCCCCGCAAAGATATCATCTCCGATATCCGGCGGGAGGTCGCCGGAGATGAACCGGAGAATCTGAAACTGCCCGAGGAAGACGAGTGGGCCGCCCAGGCGGGATCCGGGTCCGGTTCCGTCGCCGGGGGAGAAAGCGAAGGGCAGGATATCAATATCGAAGTGGAACCGGAAGGAGTGGAGGAAAAGGGCGCCGGGAAGAAAGCGGTCATCGATCCCGAAGAAGCCGAGGTGGATAAATTCTTCGATGAGCTGGAGGTCAACGAGAAGCTGTTGATCGGTTTTGAAGAGGATTCGGGGAAGAAGGAGGGAGAATCTTCTTTCCAGGAGGTGGGAGCGGATATCTTTGAGATGGAGGACAGCAGCGACGAGATCCTGCAGGAGGAGGTCAACTTCTTTGATGAAGAACAGTTCTACAGCCTCAGCAATAACGCCAGGGAGGAGATCGCTTCCATCCGGGACTGGATCAAGGAACTACAGAAGCAAAAGACCTCCACGGTAGAAAAAAACATGATGGAGATATTCGAGGAATTCAAGAAGGGGGTCAACGAAAAGATCGGGAACGAAGATTTCGATACCCGCTACAACCTGGGGATAGCCTACAAGGAAATGGGGTTGATTGACGAGGCGATCCATGAATTCCTGATCTCTTCCAAGTCGGAAGAAAAATTTTTTGATTCTGCCGGCCTGCTGGGAATCTGCTTCCGGGAGAAGGGAATGCACAGCGAAGCGCTGACCTGGTTCAAAAAGGCCCTTAATTACGGGGGGCGCAAAAAAGATGAGTATCTCTCCATCAAATATGAGATGCTGCATATTTACCTGGCCGGCAATGACCGGACCGCCGCCGTTGAACTGGCCCGGGATATTATCAAACAGAATCCGGATTTCCGGGATGTCAGCAAAATACTGGACCGTATCCAGAGGTAACGGTTTTTCCTAACGCACCAGCCGGGGTTCCCGGATCATAAGGGTTCCGAGGGTATCCGGATAAGCGATCCGATTGGTGACCGAGATGAAGACCGAACTGATCGCCGACAGGTTGATTTCAGCTTCTTCCCCCAGGATGGGGATCAGTCGGTCAAAGGGAAGGAACCGTGTCTGCCACCGGTCAGTGGCCAGGAAGGAGCAGCGGTAACGGTTGGTTCCGTCGCCGCTGCCGGTTCGCAGTTCCAGCCAGTATCTCATGTCGGGAAGGGACCGGGCCTCCAGGGAGATACCCCGGTAGGCCGAAAAATCAAAAGGCCGCCGCAGTGCCAGGGCGGTCCAGCAGTCCTTTTGCCGATCTTCCCGGACCAGATGGTAGGTGAAGATCAGTGAGGGGGTGGCCGCAGCGGGGTGCTCGGCTTCCAGGGCCGCCGTGGATGCCGGGTTGGTTTCCACCCGGATTCCCTGCAGGTCGAGGGGCGATGATTCAACCGAAGGAGCCGTTGAGACTTCCGGGGAGCGGGGGGGAATCGGACGGCCGGGATCGATCAGGAAGAAGGGATTGGTCAGGATCCAGGGCAATTCGTGAAATTTGCTCCGGCTGATCGCAACTTCCAGACGATAGTTACCGGGCCGGGTGACCGGTATGCGGATATCCTGCTTGAGGTTGTTTTCCAGGCGATGAAAGGCCTGGCCGTCCCGGAACACCGTCAGGGAGGTGGCAAATTGGAAGGGGAGCCGGATCCTTAAAAATCCCGGAGTGGTCAGGGGATGGGATTGTCCCATCCGTATGGTTCTTCCGTCGCCGGTGATGAACTCGGCGGAAAAACCGTTGGCCGGGGCCAGGGCTTCGATCACATTGAAAAAATCACCTGATTTCAATCCCCGAATCACCCGGCGGGCCGCCCGATGGGCGTCCGGATCCAGTCGGTCGTCAACCCGGACATAGACGGAGAGGATGCGGAAAAGGGCCGTGTAGGAAGGATAATAGAGAGTGATCCGTCGGGAAATTTCCAATTTGGCGTGGGCATCGATGGCATAGATGCCGTAATAAGGAGGGCGGCGGTTCAACTGGTCCCAGCGCTGAAGATTCTGCCGGGGATATTCCAGCAGGTTGATCAGCGCGTAATCCTGGTCAAACAGGTATTGAACCGGAAAGGACAGCAAAAGGGCCGGTCCTTTTTTCCGGGCCGCGCTGTACATGCTGATAATCTCCAGACCGGTGAATCCCTCTACTTCCCAGTCGGTCCAGGGAACAGAGGTGTCGAAGGGATGTGAGATGAAACTGACGCCATCCCCGGCGTTGATGTCCCCGATGCTCTCCTGGGCCCGGGGCGGCAACTTGTAGGAGGTCAGGGGGTAGCCGGCTGCCGCCAGATGCCCTTCGTGCAGGGAGATCTCCGTACCGCCGATCAGCAGAATATCATTGTGCCAGCCGGTGGCGCCGGAAGAACCCGGATTGGGATGGCCATGGTCGGTGAGCAGCAGGAAATCGAGACCGGTATCCGCCTCCCGGGCGGCCCGGATGATATCCTGTATATCCCCGGCGCCGTCGGAAAAAGTGGAATGAATGTGGAACACCCCCTTGACGTAGCGGAAGGATTTGGGATTCTTGTTGATGAAATTCTTGAAGGGAAGAATCGGGAGGATGTTGAGCAAAAGGTAGAGCAGTCCGGCTGCCAGGAGTATTTTAAAAATACGTTTTGCGGTTTTCATTGGGTCATTATAGCACCCCGCGCCAGGCCAGTCAAAATCCCGCCTGGATCCTACAGAATCCTTCCTTTGGTGATGCTGGTATTTTGATACAGAATCCGCATCACCTCGGTGGCGGTCTCCTCGATGGATTTATTGGTGACGTTGACCACGGTATAATTATGCTGGCGGTACAGACGGAAGGCATCGTTGATTTCGCATTTGATCCGGTCGGGATCGACGTAGTCTCCCAGGCTGGCCTGGGACAGTTTTTTCTGCCGTTCCATCCGGATGATGGCCAGTCGTGTGGGTTTGATGGTCAGGGCGATGACCCGGCCCGGATCGATGGGCGTCAGCTCGGACGGCAGGCCCATCTGGGGAATGACCGGGATGTTCGCCACTTTCCAGCCCCGGTAGGAAAGGTAGATGCTGACCGGTGTTTTGGTGGTCCGGGAAACCCCGATCAACACCGCTTCGGCCTCCTTGAGGGTGGCCAGCCCCAGTCCGTCGTCATGTTTTATGGTATAGTCTATGGCTTCCATCCGGTTGAAATAATCGGCATCCAGCTGATTGCGCAACCCGGGTTTGGCCAGGGGACTGATTTCCAGCAGATCCGAAAGACGGGAAAGCAAAGGACCCATGATATCCACGGTGGGTACGCCGTTTAAACGTCCCAGCTCGGTGATCTTGGTACGCATGTCGGGGGAAACGAAGGTGTACACGATGATTCCGTCGACCCGGACCGCTTCCCTGATGATCTGGTTAATCTGGTCGCCGCTCCGGATTTCGGAAAAGAGCCGGGTTTTTACATCGGTGGAACTGAACTGATCCAGAGCAGCGTATACCACCCGCCGGCAGGTAAACCCGGAGGCGTCTGAGGCCAGGAATACGAACCGCTTGCTTGTGGCCTCATCCATCTCGATCTTCCTGCAGGCCCAGAATTTCGGGCAACCGTTCCAGGGGCAGAGCGGCCTGAACCCGGTCCAGTCGGCCCGTGACCCGGGTAGCGGTGATCAGGGAATTGAGAATGGCTTCTTCGGTGGCCTCAATCACCGCCAGGAAAAGCGGGCTCAGTGCCTCGTCGCGCAATCCCGGTCGGTTTTCGCATCGCCGGGTGGAGCGATGGGCAATCCGGACCTCCGGATGGGTGGAAAAGGCGATCACATAGTCCCCGCTGCCGTTACTGCTGATTCCCCCGGTTCGGGCCAGACCGAGCATGGCCCGCCGGGCCAGCCGCTTTAAATGGCGGTCTCCAAGAGGGGCGTCGGTTGCCGCCACCATCATGCAGGAGCCCCGGGGATCTGGTTCCAGCTGGTCCTTCAGGTAATGCTTCCCCAGTTTTTCTCCCACCGGAAGGCCGTTGATCTTCAAAATTCCGCCGAAATTGGACTGCACCAAAACCCCAACGGTGAACCCTCCCAGAGGCGGGGGGAGCCGCCGGGAAGCGGTGCCGATCCCTCCCTTGAATCCCAGGCAGCGGGTTCCGGTGCCGGCACCCACCGATCCCTCCCGGACCGGTCCGCCCCGGGCCAGCCGGAGGGCCTCAAAGACATGATATTCCCGGACGTGCCGTCCCCGGATGTCATTCAGCCAGCCGTCGTTGGTTTCACCCACCACCGGGTTCACCGAGAGTGCACCGGGATTGTGCTGCAGGGTATAGTCCACCAGTGCGTTGGCAACGGTCCAGACACTCAGGGTGTTGGTAAGGGCAATGGGGGTCTCGATATTGCCCAGCTCTTCCACCTGACTGATGCCCAGCAGCTTGCCAAAACCGTTGGCCGCATGAATCGCCGCCGGCACCTTTTCCTGGAAAAGATTGTCCGGATGGGGGAGGATCACGGTGACCCCGGTGCGAACTTCCTTCCCCCGGATCAAGGTGACCTGTCCCACCCTGACTCCCTCTACATCGGTAATGGCGTTCAGGGGGCCGGGATCCAGAATGCCGATCCGGATCCCCAATTCACGGATCCGGGGCCGCGGGTCAGACCCCCCGGTCAGGCACGGAATTCCTCCAATCAACAGTATCCACGCCAGTGTTTTTTTCAGGTTCATGTCAACTAAATATTACCATCGCCGGGAAATGTCAAGCCACCGGGGGGGGATTCAATGGTAGATCTTCCCGCCGGTGATGACCCGGGTAAGGTAGATGATTTCACAGGAACCGTCACCGCTGTCTTCCCGGGAACGGCTGGTGTTCCACCAGAACCGCCGGTGACCGGCGGTGGCGTTGATGTTCACGAGGTATCCTTCCAGGGACAGCACCTGGCCCTTTCTGAAGGTGCGCAACAACCGCCTGAGATTGTCGGTGGCGGGGATGATGTGATTGTTGGAGGAGTGGCGGACGATAAACTGACGGGTTTGGGGAAAGCCGGATGGAAAACGGTAGTAGTACCAGCGGTTCCGCTGGCGGTACTGAATCAGGCGGTCATATTCCGGAGAGGTGAGTTCCCCCCAGATCACCACCAGGTCCATGGGAGACAGCCGGCTGTTCCAGCCCTTCCGGTATGCCCGCTTTCCCTTGAGAATCCCGTTGAGACGGTAGCGGGCCACCGGCTGCAGATGGGCCTGTCCCCGGGGAAAATACCGGAAAAAACCCTCTCCTTCGTGGGGTTCCTGTGCCGGTTCGGCCAGGATGTCCAGGGGAGCGGTCCAGCTGCCGTCGGCGATCGGCGGCCGCAGTCCGCAGGCGCCCGAAAGCAGCAGCACAATCAGCAAGGATCTGGGCGAGATTTTTTTCATCGGGGCCGGCGGGCGGTCACGGGAGTGCAAGTGGGTCGGGTGTCTGGAGTCCGGCAGCCTATGAATCCCGCTTGATGGTAATCACCGGGCACGGGGTGATCCGGAGCACCCGCTCGCTGTTGCTGCCCATGAGGATTTCATCCAGTTCGTGCACGGTGTTGGTTCCCATCACGATGAGATCGATGCCCTTCTCCTCGACGTAGGCGTTGATCTCCTTGTACACCTTCCCTTCCCGGACCGAGTGGGTCACATTCTTGGCGGCGGTACCGCTTAATTCCTTGAGGTTTTTGGTGATATGATCCTTGAGCCCGGGGTTGGCTTTCAGAATGGGCTGGAAACTGATGGAATAAAATTCGGGGTGGTCCCGGGTTTCCACCACATGCAGAAAATCCAGACGGCTCTTGAAACGGCGGGCCAGTTCTTTGCCCAGGTTGATGGTATCCGGAGAGTGCTCGGTGAAATCCACCGGTACCAGGATTCGCCGGAAATCCGTCGGGGAGGAATCTTTATGGACGGTGAGGACCGGTATCTCCGCTTTGCGGACCACTGTCTCGGTGACGCTTCCCAGGAGGAGTTTTTTCCAGCCGGTCCGGCCCTGGGTGCCCATGACCATCAGGTCGAACCGGTGGTCCCGGATATAATCCAGGATGGTTTCCGATTCGGAAAATCCACGTTGTACCGCCGAGTGAATCTTGATGCCCTTTTTTTGGATTTTCTGGCAACGGGAAGCCAGTTTTTTGCTTTTCTCCTTTTCCTGTTTGAAAACCAGGGTCCGATAGGCCTGCAGCTGGTCCTCTTCGTCAAAATCCTCACGGAAAAGCACGATGGCATGCAGCAGGGTAATATCGGCACAGAATTTTTCGGCCAGGGTCAGGGCGTATTCAACGGCTTTGTCGGAAAATTCGCTGAAATCCACCGGGACCAGTATTTTTTTGAATTCCATAACGGTCAACCTCCCATCTGATTTGCATCGCCTATGCGATACCAGTTCACCATGTGCAGATTCTACTGTAAAATTCCATTTATTTCAAGAGAGAAGAGGACGGAATTCCTCCCCCGGGGCCCAAACCCCGGTCTTGACAAATAAGGGGCAATGCATAAGAATGGGGAAGAGAAACCGATCCATGAATCACAATGGAAGAGTAAAGGTCCGGGGGCCCGCCACGGTGGGCAATGTATCCTGCGGTTTTGATGTGCTGGGATTCGCCCTGCAGGATCCCGCCGATACCGTGGAACTGATACTGAATGACTCCGGTCAAATCACCATCTCCGGAATCCGGGGTCCCCATGCATCCGAAGTTCCCCTTGATCCGGAACGCAACACCTGCGGGGTGGCGGCCCGGGCCTTTTTGCAAAAGGTCTCCCCGGAAAGTGGTCTGGAAATCAGGCTGCAAAAGGACATGCCCGTCAAAAGCGGACTGGGGTCCAGCGCTGCCGGTGCCGCTGCCACCCTGGCCGGTTTGAACGAGCTTTTCGAGGGAATCCTGGAAGAACGGGAGTTGCTCGCCTGTGGCCTGCAGGCTGAAAAAGCCGCCTGCGGGTCCATCCACGGGGACAACATCGCGCCGGCCCTGCTGGGAGGATTTGTCCTGATTTCCAGTTACCAGCCGCTGCACTTCGTACGATTGCCCACCCCGGAGGAGTTGTGGTACGCGGTGGCGCATCCCCGCCTCGCTGTTCAGACCCGGCAGGCCCGGCAGATCCTTCCCCGGCAGATCCCGCTGACCGACGCAAGGCGGCAGTGGGGGAATCTGGGCGGGATGGTCAGCGGACTCTTCATGGGGGATTACGACCTGATCGGCCGCTCGATTGAAGACCGGGTGGCCGAGCCCGGCCGTTCCCGGTTGATTCCCGGTTTTGAACAAATCCGGGAGAAGATCCGGAAGGGGCCGGCTCTGGGAGGAGGCATTTCCGGTTCCGGTCCGGCGGTGTTCGCCCTTTGCCGGGGCGCCGATGCCGCCCGGCAGGCGGTAACGGATCTTACCGCGGTTTTTACCGGACTGGGAATTGCCAACCATGGGTACACCGGACCGGTCAACACCACTGGAGCCACCGTGAGCGGAGTCCCGCCGGAATGAAGTTTTTCAGCACCGGATCCTCCCGGGCATTGGTGGACCTGAGAACCGCGGTATTGACCGGAATGCCCCGGGACGGCGGTCTTTACCTGCCGGTGGAAATTCCCAGGCTGCCTGCGACCTGGATCGAAGAAAGAAAGGCGGATACCCTTCTGGAGGTGTCCCGGCGGGTGGCGGAACTGTTTTTCCGTGACGACCTGCCACCGGCCCGCATTGCCGATCTGGTCGGCGATGCCATCAACTTCCCCGCTCCCCTGGTGGAACTGGCACCCGGTATCCGGGTGCTGGAACTGTTCCACGGTCCCACCCTGGCCTTCAAGGATTTCGGAGCCCGTTTCATGGCCCGGCTGATGGCCCACCTGGTAAAGGATGACTCCCGGAAACTCAACGTCCTGGTGGCCACTTCCGGGGATACGGGCGGCGCGGTGGCCAACGGTTTTTTCGGTGTGGAAGGAATCAACGTGCTGGTTTTGTACCCCGCCGGCAAGGTCAGTAAAATCCAGGAGAAACAGATCGCCACCCCGGGGGGCAATATTACCCCGATTCGGGTAAAGGGTACCTTCGACGACTGCCAGCGGCTGGTCAAGCGGGCCCTTTCCGATCCGGTTCTCGCCGGATCTGTACGGATGACCTCCGCCAATTCCATCAATATTTCCCGGTTGATTCCCCAGATTTTTTACTATGTCTGGATTTTTTTCCAGCTTCCCAGACGGCGGGAAATCAAGATCGCAGTCAGCGTTCCCTCCGGTAACCTGGGCAATCTGACCGCGGGACTGATGGCCCAAAAGATGGGGCTGCCGGTCATCCGGTGGATGGCCGCCACCAATATCAACGACAGCCTGGTTCGGTACCTGAATTCCGGACGGTACCAGCCCAGGCCTTCCGTGCCCACCATTTCCAATGCCATGGATGTGGGAGATCCCAGTAATTTTCAGCGGATACTGGAATTGTACGGTCACCGTCACCGGGGAATCATCCGGGATATCCAGGGGCGGGCCTACACCGACGGGGAGACCCGGCAGGCCCTCGGGGAGCTGTACCGGAGCTACCGGTATATCGGAGATCCCCACGGTGCGGTTGCTTATCAGGGCCTGCGGGATTTGATGAACGGGGATCCCCGGATTGAGGAGGGAATCTTTCTGGAAACTGCCCATCCCGCCAAATTTCCGGAGACCGTGGAGCAGGTGATACCGGAGAGGGTATCCCTGCCCTCCCGCTTAAATCGGATAATGAACCAGCCGATCCGGTCCGTCAACCTGTCTTGCCGGTTCACGGACTTCAGGGACCTGCTGACCTCTTCTTCCCTTTACCGTTGACTGTCGGGACGGTTTTTCCCCAGTTTCCGGGCCGCGGGAGTGACCGCAAGCCCTCCCAGGGAGGTGACCCGCAATTCTGACGGCAAGGTCTTGCCGACCGCCAGAGCCGCATCGATCGTTTGCTCCAGGGGAATGGGATTGGGGTATCCGCCCAGGATCAGATCTGCACATACCAGGGCACTGGAGGCCGCCACCGCGTTGCGGGTATGGCAGGGGATTTCACAACGGCCCTGGACCAGATCGCAAACCAGCCCCATGGTATTCTGCAGGGAGATGGCCGCCGCATCGCAACACTGGCGGGGGGAACCACCGCTGATTTCCACCACCGCCGCCGCCGCCATGGCCCCCGCAGCGCCGATTTCCACCTGGCAACCGGCAACCTCGGCGGCAAAGGTGGCCCGGCGGGCCACTGCCTGCCCGATCGCCCCGGCGGCAAAGAGGCCTTTCAGGATTGTTTCCCGCCGTATTTTCCGGTCGCGGTACAGGGAAATCACCACCCCCGGAATCACTCCGGCCGATCCCCCGGTGGGAGCGGCGCACACTACCCCGCCGCTGTTGGCCACATGCATCACGGCCATGGCCCGGGCCGCCGCCCGGGTATGAATACCCCCGATGGGAAGCCGGTCCCGCTTTTCCCGGTCAAAGATCTGCCCGGCCGACGGCGGCAGCAGCGCGAGGCTGATCTCCCGGTTCGAAAGGCCCTGTTTTACGGAGGATTCCATCACCTGCAGACGTTCGGACATCAGTCGGGACAGGGCTCCAGCCTTCACTCCCAGGAGGGAGCCCTCCCGGGCCCGGGCGGCGGATCCCAGCGAGTGTTGCCGGCCTTCCGCCTGTTCCACCAGGTCCTGCAGGGAGTCGGTTCGGGCAATCCCCTTCAGGACCTGGAAGACCGGTTGACAGCAGTGGATATCCAGAACCCCGGGAAACCGCTTCAATCCTTCCAGTCGGGACGGATCCGGGGAATCCGTGGTCCGGGCCCGGACCAGAAAGCGCTTCCCCCGGCGATGGAACGAGAGTTCGCCCTTTTCTTCTGATTGCAACAGAAAGGGGACCAGCTTTTCCTTCGGGTCACGGGAGGTTTCTACCAGCAGTTCATGCATGCGTCCATCGAGAACAATCGGCCAGCCATTGATTTTCAGAACCTGAATATCTCCTCCGCCAGTGGATCGGGCCAGGATTTCCAGCCGACGTTTTTTCGTTCCCTCCATCCGGATGACCGTGGTATTGGGGTGGCGGGATTCGGGAATGGCGCGCAGTGAAAACCCGACCTTCAGGTCTTCCCGGGCACAGTGGGCCGCCGCCCGGGCAAAACGGGGATCGGTGATGGACCAGGATAGAAACCCCGCCATCAGCCCCAGGTCCACCTTCTGTTCGCGGAACACCCGGGCGTAAGATCCCCCGGGGTCAAAGGTCACATCGGCCCGCACCGGTTTTTGTCCCAGAAGATCCCGGGCCAGACGACCGATCCGGTAGGATCCGGCGGTATGGGAGCTTGAAGGTCCGCGCATGACGGGACCCAGTACGTCGTTGAAGATACTGATTGCCTTCCCGGTCATGGTTGTTCCTTCTGCCCGGGATCGATTCTTTCCAGGGTGGCCCGGGCGAATCCGCCGGTTCCGTCTTCATTGCGGATGATCACCTCGCAGTGGTCGCGAACCGGGCAGCGGTTTTCCAGGTCGTAGGACATCTCCCGGAGAAAGGAACGGATCCGGTATTCACGCCAGATGGAAACTCCCGGAGCGGCGGTTCCCTTAAGATAAAGGGTTGGCCCGGTCCGGTTCCCCACCCGGTACTGTACCCGGAAAGACCGTTCCTGCCGGAAAGGCAGGATCAGGTCCATGATCCGGGCGGCTTTGATCAGGGTGTTGTTCAACAGCGGGGTGAAATCCAGCGGTTCACTCCACCAGGTGCGTCCTTCGGTCAGTTCCGCGGGATCCTGAACGCCGGGGGGAAGAACGGAATGGTTGTAGAATTCCAGGGAATCGGAAAGGATGTCATAGACCCGGAAATAGGTCTTGATCTTGATTCGGGGATTGGAATAGGCGATGGGAATCCGGATCCGGGAATGGGTCTGGATTCCGCCGAGGGTTCGCCTGAATCCGTTACTCCGAGGGGGAATAGACAGAATATCGTAGGGATAGTAAATGGTTTTATCGATAAAACGGGCGTAGTAGGGTTCATTTTTAAGTATCTTTTCCTTGATCAGCGAGGACTGCTCCAAAAAATCACCGCCGGGTGTATTGGCGGTAAAAATCCCCAGTTTCCGACCCGAAAAACCCAGGGTGCGGGCCATATGTCCGCTGCGGGGAATTGAATCCAGCCGGTAGGAAGCCTGACCGGGAGAAAGGATCTGCCGAAGGAAGGTCACCTCTCCCCGGCATTCATAGAACACCCGGTACTTGATGAACAGCAGGATGGTTCCGTGGGAATCCGCCCGGGTTTCAAAGGTGTACCGGTACCGGTCGACCGCCCCGGCGAACTGCACCGCTGCCAGAAACAGCATCCAGAGGATGATTCCTTTTTTAATCATGGGAACCCTGTTTTCTTCCCCGAAACAGGGCGGATACCCGGGATTTGATCATGGCCAGAAAGAAGATCAGGTTCAGGTGCAGGGAACGCAGGGAGTTGGTGGAACGGATCGTCTGCCAGAGCTTGGAGAGGGTGAGGGTTTTTTTCCCCGAGGTTTCAGACCATTCCATCACCAGTTCGGCGATGTTGAACCAGGACAGGCGGTCTTTGAACAGGGGAACGTGCCCCTGGGCCGCCGGTAACTGATAGGTTTTTTTCATATCCGAACGGCGGGCCCAGGAAAATCCCTGGGGGATAACCCCGATATCTTTGGCGATCTGCTCCAGGGGGGTTCCGGGATAGACGTGGAGGATAGCGGTGGAGATATCCACCAGGGGGTTGAGGTCCTTCATCTTCCGGATGACCTGGAGGGTCTCCCGGGAATGAGTCCAGGTCTCCTGGTAGTTGGAAAAAATCATAAAGGCCCCGGGGATGAAGTCGAACTTCCTGGACCACCGTATGAAACGATAAACCAGCTCGATATCGAAATCCTTCCCGACCACTTCCCGCCGGATTCGGGCATTCCCCGCTTCCACCCCGAAGGAGCCCAGCTCCAGCCCCGCTTTTCTCATCTTTTCCAGGAGGGGTTCGTCCACCAGATCGATCCTGAATTCACAGGTAAACTTGATGTCGAACTTTCGCTCGATGATGTGATCCATGATGGCGTGAACCCTTTTTTTACTGTAGTTGAAGGTGTCGTCAAAAAACCAGATGTAACGGGCGTTGTAATTGACAATTGCATCTTCGATCTCATCGGCCACCCGCCGGGGAGAATGGCCCCGGGTTTTCCGGCCCCAGTTGCGCGGAGTGGAGCAGAAGTAACAGTTGAAGGGACACCCCCGGGAGGTGATCATATTGGCCACCTTACGGTTCTGGCCGTCCCGGGTCCGGATCGAGAAACGATAGCGATCCAGAGGCAACAGGGAGCGGTCGGGGATCGGCAGAACGTCCAGGTCGGGAATGGGGGGGCGGGGTGGAGTGATCCTGATGTTCCCCGGATCGAGGGGATCCCGGAAAGCGATCCCCCGGACCTTTCCCAGGCCGGATCCCGAATTAATGGCGGTGAGGAGTTCCCGGATGGTAACCTCCCCTTCTCCGAATACCAGGATGTCCACCTCGGGGATGTGTTCCAGGGTATCGGTGTCGGAAAGGGAAACGTGGGGGCCACCGAGAACAGTGACGATCCCGGGATCGACCTGTTTGGCGATCCGGGCCACTTCGAAACTGTCGAAGCGGTTTTCGGTACAGGTGGTCACCCCCAGCACCCGGGGCTGAAAGGAGCGGATCCGCTGGAAGATATCGGATTTCCGGTATTGCAGCACATCGGCCGGGACCAGGTCCACCTGGTGACCGGCATCCCGAAGTACGGTTCCCAGGTATACCACCCCCATGAGGGGAAGAGATTCCCCGTCGGCCCATCGCTGGGCCATATAGCCCTGGGGAGGGACAAAGAGTTGAAATTTCATGTCCGGCTGCGGTCTCCAGTTGTTTCCGCCTGCGGCGGGTATTCAGTATTTTAATCCATCTTCCCCTTATTTTCAACCGCCGGTCCAGACAGGCAGGGCAGAGAGGTCAGATATCGAAGCGGTAACTGATCTTGATCATAAACAGGTGGTCGCCGCGGGCAGAAAGGAGGGTTTTGACGTCCCGACAGAAATCCAGGTCTCCGGGATGGGAATAATCGCTGCGGTTCTGGGTCCATACCAGGTGCAGAACGGACCCGGGACGGTATTCCCACCGGAGCACCACGGTCCCCCGCAGGGATTTCAGGTTGAAATCGGGATCGGCGACGGGAATCGGAGGCGCCGGGCCGGGACCGTCGGGATCAAGGGTATACAGGCCGTTTTCCAGTCGAAGGGTGGAGCCGCCCTGCCCGAAGGGGGTGAATTCAAAGGTACCGGGTTTTCTCCATTCCTTGAAATTGAAATAGTCTCCCGCTCCGAGGTAGGGTTGCAGGTAGGCCTGCAGGCTCAGGCGCGGAGAAAAGGTCCAATTCAGCCGGATCTCCAGGGGGACGGTTTCAACGATGATATCCGAAAAAAGGTACCGGACCTGGAAGGTTTCGGTTTTCAGGGGATCCGGTACGCTGGTGATCCACTGTCCGGCGGAATGCCGCCAGGCGTAGCCCGGAATAACCTCCAGGCTCAGGTTGCCGGCCGGCTTCCAGCGCAATCCCAGGGATAGAGAATAATTGTACGCGTTGTAGGGATGCTGCCGGTGGTAGGCGGAAAGAGAAAGCACCATCTTCCGGCGGGAATCGCTGTTCAGGGACAGAGACTGGGTGAATCCCCAGGGGTATTCGGACCGGGGCCCTCCCCGGGTGAGATCGTGGTTGCGGCGGGTGGGATCGTAGGAAAAATACAACGCTGCATCCCAGTAGTTCAGAAACCGGCCGGAAAGCGTACAGGCGTACTCTTCGTTGATCCGGTTGCCCCCGAAGTCGTATCCCCGGCAGCCGGAGAGGGTTCCTCTCCAACGGCGGAAGATCCGCCCGGGATGAAAGGACTGGTATCCGATTTCCATATGACCATGGATCCGGTCTCCCCGGGTCTGGTATCCGACATCCGCCACGTTGAATCCGGGGGTGACAAATCCCAGGGCGGAATTGAAGATGAACCGTCCCTTCTGCTTGTTCAAAAAGAGTCGCCCGGCCATTCCCTTGAGAGAGGTGGCCCCCTCATCCACCCCAACGTACGGGACGTCGGGCCGCTGGAAGTAGTGAAGGGGGGAGCGCTGAAGTCGGGTAATAGCGGCCGCCTCCCCCCGGACCAAACTGCTGCCCGCCCAGCCGTTCAGTACCCAGGCGCCATCCCGATCCAGGGTGGTCCAACCGTCCAGGGCAAAGGAAAGGGCCCGCCGGGGCAAATAGTCGGCCGTTTCCGGAGTCTGGATCCACCGGTTCACCGAAGTGGCCATCACTCCCAGGCCGTGCTTTCCCCGTTGGAACTCCTTTTTCAATCTTACCACCCCGTAAAGGGACAGGGGTTCCAGTTCCCGGTTCCGGGTCTCGCCGTCCTCTGATACCGGGATGTTTTCCCGGTCGGTCAGGGCCCCCAGCAGGCCCAGGCTCCATCCCCTGCCCATTTTTCCGCTGACTTTCACCGCTCCCAGGATCCGGGTCCAGTCTGGCGAATCGATCCCGCCCCCGCCGGCCGGAGGAACCTGGGGAGCCCGGCCAATCCGCCGGCTGTAGAAAAAGATCGGATTCTGCCACCCGATATCCCGGGTGACGTTGGCGCCGCCGGCTCCAAAACGGAAAATGTCGGCTCCTTCGATAAAGAAAGGTCGTTTTTCCCGGTAATAAGTCTCCTGATCGCTGATATTGATCACCGCCGGGTCTACCTCCACCTGTCCAAAATCCGGGTTGACCGTCAGGTTCAAGGTAAGGTTGCTTTTCAATCCTCCACGGAAATCGAACCCCGTATTGCCGAAAAATTCCCTCTGGTGAACCGGGGAATCATCAGCTGAGGAAGGTCGGAGAGCGGCATTGCCCGCCGCGTAGGGGAGTAGTTCCAGCAGCCGGGGTGGGGCGATTTCCTGTATGCCCGAAAGGCGGGCGAAACGGGACACAAAGCCGGCTTCTTCCTTGGGCACCCAGGAAAAGGTGGACCGTTCATGGATGCGTTGGATGAACCGGGTGAAATTGACTCCCCAGATGTATCGGTCATCCCGTTTGAATCTCAGCTGGCTGAAGGGAATCTTCATCTCCAACTGCCAGCCCTCCGGGGTGATACGGGCGGCGGCGTCCCAGATTCCATCCCAGGTCAGGTCCCGTTCTTCGTCGTTGAAAAGGGTACCGTCCAGGATGGCGCCGGAGGGATTGATCCCGAAGATGAATCCGCTGGTCTTGTCAAGGTAGGGATCGATGGAGAAATAGAACCAGTCGGATTCCAGTTCTTCATCCCGCCGCCCCAGCCGGGAGATGATGCCCCCGGGATCGGGATCATGGAGCCGGGCAGCCAGGTACAGGTGATCGGCGTCGTAAGCGATCCATACCCGGGTATCCCGGGTGGCGGGAGCGCCGTCGCGGGGATCGGACTGGGTAAATCCGCTGACCCCCCCGGATTGCCAGGTTTTTTCAGTCAGCAGACCGTCGATCCTGATCAAATGGGAAGTTCGGATGGCCCGTACCTGCCGGGGCCGGGATGGGAGGGCCGGGAGGCGCGCGGCCGCCAGACCCAGCATCACGGACAACAGGGTGATTCTCAACTGGTAACGTTTCATGGAACTTTCTTTTTTTTCATTTTTCCGCCGGTGGTTTCCCGGCACGGCACCGGGCGGGACGGCAGGGGAATGGCATCCCCCCGGTCAAACCGGAAATGATATCATAGACAAAATCCTTCCGACTGTCAATCTCAGGCGGGATGAGGAGGGAATCAAAGTTTCAGTTCCCGGTAATTGTAGCGCTGCATGCCGCTGCTGATCCACCGGTTGTCCCGGCGGGTGACCACCAGGGTGGAGCGGTACTTGCTGGGATTGGGGAACCGGGCCAGGTACCCGATATCCAGGAGGGTTCGATCACCGGATTCCTGGAATATGCTGTAGATTCGGGAGGGGGCCATCAACACACCTCCCTTGGTCCATGGCCGCGGATGGTAGATCTCGAATATCTGCAGGGCCCGGCTTCCGTTATTGCGGGCGAAACTCACATAGGGCAGCCAGTGAATCCATTCGATCAGCTTTTCACCGTTGGACAGGATGAATCCGATGGGTTCGCTGGCATCCTGCAGGGAAGAGAGGTAGAGAATCCGGGCGGGTCCTCCGGGTTCTTCGTGGTGTAAAAAACCTTCCATCCGTTCCTGGACGAAAATTTTGCTGTCTTCGAAGTTCTCCCCGTACCGCGTTTTCCCCAGAAAGGTGGTGAAATATTTGTAGCGGTCCCAGGGATTTTGGGATTCAAAAAAGGGAAAATGGATGTTGGTCCCCTGCTCCATGATCTCGCCGAAGGCTGCCGGCTCTCCCCGGAGAGAAGTCTGCTTGATGCCGGATTCACAGGCGATGATCAGGGTCTGGGTGATGTAATTGAGAAGAACCGAGAAGAGAACCTTTCCCCGACGAATGCAGGTCAGGGCGGAACAGGACCCGGTGATCTGGGGAGGAGCCTGACCGATGGCTGACCAGCGGTTCAGGTCCGTTTTTTTCCCCACCAGTTTGCCGATCCTGGTATCCGGGGGGGCATCGGAACGGGATTGCAGATACTTGAGCAGGAAGAAAGACCGGTCGGTGGGATCACAGATGAATACGGTGGGATCGGTCTGCCGGGCAAGATGGGAAGACCACCGGTCAGTCGCGGGGGGGGCGGATTCCTCGCTAATCAGGAGGGCGTTGCGGTCAAAATCCGCCAGTACGTCCCGGATACGGATTTCCGGTACGGCGTCCAGGTTGAAGGTGTCCGGTTTCCCGTAGGGCGGGTTTTCCAGGGCCTCGCCCCGGGTCATTTCCATGAGCGCCTGATTGGCGGCCCACAGGGCCCGGATACAGGCGTTGCCGTACTCGATGTCTACACCATGCATGGGAACCTTCCGGCGGAATCAGTGGTCGGGCGCCGAGGGAAGAGAGGCGGAGCCCAGAAAGATCCTTCAACCGGTTTCATTCAAATCAAAGATTTCCCGGATCAACTGTCTGAAGCTGGCTTTGGGCAGCGCGCCCACGGTCATCTGGGGTTTGCCTTCCCGCGGGACAAAGAGAATGGCGGGAATGCTCTGAATGCCGAAGATCCCGGCCAGTACCTGCTCTTCCTCGGTGTTGACTTTGTAGAAATCAACCTTGCAGCAGTACTCCTCGGCCAGTTCTTCGATTACCGGCGCAATGACCTTGCAGGGGCCGCACCAGTGGGCGTAAAAATCGATAATACAGGGGTTTTCCCCGCGGTAGTTCCAGTCTTTTGATTTCTCGAAGTCGAATATCTTTTCCTTGAAACTGTCCAGTGTCAAATGTTCCACGGCCATGGAGTACCTCCCTTGCCGGATCGTTTTT
>Ga0180434_10001081_pt1 | contig 39826 bp, 37 predicted proteins | sample SS_ome_7_FD_132453 | JGI IMG/M metagenome (GOLD analysis project Ga0180434, IMG submission 132453) | Hypersaline lake sediment archaeal communities from the Salton Sea, California, USA - SS_1_D_2 metaG | ecosystem: Environmental > Aquatic > Non-marine Saline and Alkaline > Hypersaline >... | reverse complement strand
ACAACCCGTACCATCGGCCAGCGGTCAAATACGATCCATGCGGCTTCCGGGTCAAAATAGATGTTAAATTCAGCATTTACGTGTGTGTTGCCTTTGCCCGTAACTGCGCCGCCCATGATGGTCAGCTCTTTTACCTTTTTCGGCAGGTCAGGATCGAGCATTGTAGCGATAGCAATATTGGTGAGTGGTCCCAGTGCAACGATACTTAATTCCCCGTGTTCAGCATTGACCAGGTCTAGAATGGCTTGCACAGCGGGTTTATCCGCGATCTGCCGTTTTGAGGCGGGGATTCCGCAGTCTCCCAGCCCGTCTTTTCCATGCACGAAGGAAGCGTGTTCCGGATCGGCTACCAAAGGTGCCGAACAGCCCTTGTAAACAGGCACGTCTCGATCGACAACATCCAGCACTTTTAACACATTGGCGGTGGTTTTTTCCACTTCCACATTCCCGCTGACCGTGGTGAAGGCTTCAATTTTTGTACCAGCATGTCCGAACGCGGTCAGGATCGCCTGCGCGTCGTCCACGCCGGCATCAGTATCAATAATGATCCGGTTCATCTGTTCACTCCCTATTCTTTTTGTTAATTTTCTCGACCAGTCCAGAATGCTTGTCTTCGAGGTCATTGCAGGCCTGTTTATAATCGACTGTCAGAAAATCATTATTACGATACAGCCATTGGCCGTTGACCATCACGTCACGGACGTGCTGTCCTGTGACCGAGTACACCATCGCGGTGTATACATCCTGCCCACCAAAAGGTACCCATCCGATCTCGTCCAGATCCAGCGAGATCAGGTCTGCTTTTTTGCCTTTTTCCAGTGAACCGATCTCGTTTTCCATCCCGATTGCCCGGGCGCCGCCCAGCGTCGCCATATCAAGGATGTCCCGCGTATCCAGCGCTGCTGCGTCCCGCCGCAAGAGGGCCATTAGTTTTCCTGCTAATGACATTTCTTTGAACATGTCATAGCTGTTATTATTGGTGACATTATCTGTCCCTAATGCCACATTCACGCCGGCTTCGATCAATTCGGCCAGCGGTGCGATTCCGGCCGCGTTGCGCATTCCAGACGAAGGAGCAGTTGCGACCGTGAAAGGTTTGTCTTTCACCAGATCAAAATCCTCAAAAGGGATCGTGATGCTGTGAGCGGCTATGATCGGGTATTCTAAGAACCCCATTTTGTCCAGCTGCGTCAGTGCGGAATGCCCATATTCTTTTCGACAATAGTCATTTTCCTCTTCCCCGGTACCGAAATGTGTGTGGAATCCGGCGTTATATTTCTTCGCCAGATCTTTTTCCAGCGCCATTGCCTCCGGGCTGTTGTCTACGAAGAAGGCGTGCGGGCCGACCCATCCGGTAAGACGTTCGTCATCCTGCAGAGAATCTAAAAATTGTGTCGCGGCTACGATCTCACGTTTCCGTGCGGCTTCTTCGCCAAGCTCGACGATCCCGTATGCCAGCACTGCCCGCAACCCGCTTTCGCGCACGCGCGGCACGACCTGATCCATCCAGAAATATTGGTCTATGAAGGTTGTGGTCCCGGTGCGGATCATTTCGGCACAGGATACGGAAACGCCGGGCGGTAGCATGGGTTTACATAGCTCAAACTCAAGCACGCGGATGGTGTTGTACCACCCTTCCAGCGTGAACAGCGTATGCCCTTCAACATGTCCGCGGAACAGCGTCATCGGGGAATGCGTATGCGCGTTGATCAAACCCGGCATCACTAATCTGCTGCCCAGCTCAGAAATGGTGTCAAATGAGGATTTATCTGTGAGGTCTTTCTGGAAACCAATATCGACAATTTGGCTGTCTGATATGACCAGGTAGCCATCTTCATATATATGGTCAGCGCTGTCGAGGCACGCGACCATTTTCGCAGTAATCAAATGTTTATCCATGAAATTATTCTATATGAAAAATTCCGGTTTGCCTATCAAATCACCTGAATTCTGTGGTTTTCATAGAATGTTAATAGAAAGCCTATCAAAAAAGAAATTACAATCCAGGAATGAATAAACGAAGCTTGCAATTATTGGTCGCTTTTTCTTTGGTTTCGATAGGGATTCTGTCTGCATGTGTTCCAACGCAGCCAAAGAATGAACCAGGTGATGACGATTCTCCCTCCCAGAAGCCCCCAATATCATTGCCAACCCCCATACCCACGCCAACACGCAGTCCCTATTCTCTTGAATCGCTTGCAGTACGGGAATATGGCAGCGGTGAATTGACTGTTGAATACCCATGGCTTGAACAAAAAGAATTCACCCGCTATAAGATCGTGTATGACAGCGATGACCTCATTATCCATGGTTTTGTGAATATCCCCCGTGGCGAAGGGCCCTTTCCGGTCGTGATTGCGCTGCATGGATATATTCCGGCTGACGAGTATGAAACCCTGGATTATTCTACGCGCTATGCGGATTCAATCGCGCGCAAAGGATACATCGTCCTGCACCCCAACCTGCGTAATTTTCCGCCTTCAGATATTGTGGGAAGAAGACGGGATTATCAGAGTGGATATGTGATTGATGTGATGAATTTACTGGCGCATGTGCGCGAGCTTTCCAGGCAAGATAGCATTTTTTTGGATGCAGATTTTTCACGTATGGGGGTGTGGGGGCATAGCTTAGGTGGAGGAACCGCACTGCGGCTCGTCGGTATTCTGCCGGAGGTCAAAGCTGCCGTTCTCTACGGTGCTGTCAGCCAGCGTTATACCAATGCCAATACCGGTATTGAGATCTTTGATTATGACAATACCAGCGCCGCTTTCAGTGTCCATCATGGTGAACAGGATGATGTCATCTCGGTTGCCTGGTCAAGAAAGCTCTGCGAGCAGTTGAAAGAAGCGGAAAAAGAAACCGAATGCTTCTTCTACACGGATCAACCCCACACGTTTTACAGCCAGGGTGAGGGCGATGCGCTATTCATCCAAAGGACCATTGATTTTTACGAGCGGCACTTAAAATAACGGTGTCTGAATAAAACTGACTTCTGCACAGGTTTTTTATCGGTATAATCAGCACCTTAGTGATGTATTTCAATATTTGATATAGAATAAATAACCAATTGTGAGGTGAATATGAACGGCAGACAGCGCATCTTTTCCGTATTTAACCACAGAAAGCCGGATAGCGTCCCCTGGGTACCGTTCGCGGGTGTACATGCCGGCCAGTTGAAAGGTTACAATGCACAGGAAGTGCTGACGGATGGGAAGAAATTACTCGCATCCTTGCTGGAAGTCAACCATCTTTATGATCCTGATGGACAGCCGGTCATGTTTGATCTGCAAATCGAAGCTGAGATTCTGGGTTGTGAGTTAATGTGGGCGGAAAAAGCGCCCCCCTCGGTGGTTTCGCATCCGCTCGGCAGGTCCCTTGATATTCCAGACGAATTACCGCAGGAAAATGACGGCCGGTTGCCGATGGTGCTTGACACCATGCGTGCCATGAAAGAGACAGTTGGCGCGCATACCGCACTGTATGGTCTGGTGACAGGGCCGTTTACCCTTGCTTCCCATTTGCGTGGTACGGAAATTTTTATGGACATGTTTGAGCACGTTGAATTTCTGGATAATCTGCTGCGTTATTGTGCGAATGTGGCGGAAACTATCAGCCGTTTTTATGTCGAAGCCGGTATGGATATCATCGCGGTGGTTGATCCGCTGGTTTCGCAGATATCTCCCCGTCATTTTAAAAAACATTTGACCGATGTGTACACGAGCCTTTTTGAAAAGATTAAGGAAATGAGCAAGTTTACCGCGTTTTTTGTATGTGGTGACGCAACCAAAAATATCGAAGCCATGTGTGAAACACGTCCGGACTGCATTGCCATTGATGAAAATATCAATCTGCTCGCGGCGAAAAAAATCACTGATCAATACAACATCGTTATTGAAGGCAATATCCCGCTCACTTCGCACATGCTATTGGGTACCCAGCAGGATAATATGCAGTATGTTATCCATTTGATGGACGCAATAGCACCCGACGGGAATGCGCCGGGAAATCTGATTGTCTCACCTGGCTGTGATATGCCCTATGACATTCCCGTTGAGAATGTGGTTGGAACTATGCAGGCGATCCGCGAGCCGGATACGACCCGCGGCATGCTGGCGAATTATCAAGCACAGGAATATGATCTGGAAAGTGTCGAATTACCGGATTACCAAAATCTCAAAGTCCCACTGATTGAAGTGTTCACGTTAGATTCAGCAACCTGCCCGGCCTGTGGTTATATGAAACTGGCGGCGGAAAGGGCTGTGGAAGAATTAGGGGATGCGGTGCGGATGGTGGAATATAAGATCACCACGCCAGAGAACATCGCCCGCATGCAGAAAATGGGGTTAAAAAACCTTCCCAGTATGCTCATCAATGGCGAATTGCGGTTTTCCTCGATCATTCCCGGCAATAGCGAATTGATCGCGGCGATCAACAAGTTCCGGAAATAAACATGCAGCTGCATATTATTGGTGGTTTTTTAGGCAGCGGAAAGACAACCGCTATCATCGGAGCGGCAAGACATCTCGCGTCGCAGGGAAAACAGGTCGGGGTCATCACCAATGATCAGGGCCGCCACCTGGTGGATACCGAGATTCTGCGTGCAGAACAATTGCCAACGATGGAAGTTTCCGGCGGGTGTTTCTGCTGCCATTTTGATGACTTGAATGACCGCCTGCGGGATCTGATTGATCAACACCATCCCGATGTCATTTTCGCGGAAAGTGTCGGCTCCTGTGCGGATGTCGTCGCCACAGTTGTGCGCCCGCTGCTCGAAATGGAAATTGGCGCGCTCAAACCGAGCAGTTACACAGTCTTTGCTGATGCGCGCCTGCTTGATCGCTATCTGCACGATATGGAAATGCCTTTCAGCGAAGGCATAAATTACATTTTTGGGAAGCAGATCGAAGAAGCGGGGCTCTTATTTATCAATAAAACCGACCTGCTTGATGTGGAGCGTGTAAAAACTTTGCAGGCTCTGGCATCAACTGTGTATCCAGCCGTCGAGCTGCGCGCTGGGTGTGCGCTTTCCCGAAAAGACATCATACCTTGGATCGATGCCATACAGGAAGGACGCTATCCACCGCCGGTTCGCTCCCTGGACATTGATTATGATTTCTACGCGATCGCGGAAGGGGAGCTGGCATGGGTTGATCGTGCATATCAAATTCATCATCATGACATAGAAATGCAAAAATTATTGCATGCGATACTCTCCATTTGGTCTCAAATAATACAGGAAAATGGTTGGATTGATGGCCATATCAAGGTAACTATCACCACAAAACAAGTCTCTGAAAAGATTAGTCTTGCCCAGTCTGGTGAAGTCATGCATGCTGAAGATCTTATTTCATACCCCATAAGGAATTATTCCCAGGCAAAGGAAATCAATATACTGTTGAATATGCTTGTTTCAGGAGATCCATCAGAAATTCTCAATAAGATGCAGGGCGGCATTGATGAAATCACTAATAAAACCGGGGTCGATCTGACAGTTATCCGTACGTTTAATAGAGTACCAGGATATCCCAAACCAACCTATAGAATTCCATGACGATATTTAAATATTTTTGTCGCTTTAATAATTCACTAATGTTAATCAAATCACAACTTGGGTAAAGTATGTTAAAAAATGTGGAGACATAATGCAGAAATCTACTGCAAAAACAGTTGAAGAATATTTTCAGAACCAATCCCCCGAACGCCGAGCAGAGTTAGAAAAAGTTCGAGAAGTTATACTGCAAAATTTGCCAGAAGGATATGAAGAAGTGATTAACTGGGGTATGATCACTTATCAGGTACCTCTTTCCATTAAACCTGATACCTATAACAAGAAGCCGCTCATGTACGCGGCACTGGCTTCCCAAAAAAACCACATGGCTGTATATCTTACCAATATATATTCAGACGAGCAAAGTCGTCAGGATTTTGAAGAGGCATATCGTGCAACCGGAAAGCGTTATGATGTGGGAAAGTCCTGTGTGCGTTTCAAAAAACTAGATGATTTGCCGCTTGATCTGATCGGCGAAACGATTGCCCGGACAGAGGTGGAAGAATTTGTTGCTGATTATGAAAGATTGCGGGAAAATCGGAAAAAGGAAAACGCTGTAAGAAAATCCTCTTGAATGCCATCATGTTCATTCTAAAAAAGTGAAATTAACACCTAACCAAAAACGATCTTTGTTGAAAATATCAGGATTGTCATATCTGATTGAGATTGGATACCCAAATTCTTTGTTATTTATACGCGACCGAGATATTCACCGCTTCTATTCTGCTGAACCCGTCGGCAACAATTAAGAATCATCTCTCTACGGTGTAGTCATCAGGATTGGTGCTCTCCACGCTGCATATCCCGGTTTCCGCCGGTGCAGGGGTGCAAGTGGCTGAATGCGAAATAAGATCATAATAAACCGTTATAGTGAATTGCTGGCTGTGCCAACCGTTCTGTATGTTTCAAACAATTATTGTGGTATCCTTTCGCTCCGTGGCTTTCAAATCGTATGTGTCCGTTGGCCAGGTTTGTTGCGCTTCCGTATGTCGTTAGAAGCAAGCACTCCACAATATCATTGCTCGTAGGAATTTTTGTCATTTTTATCGCAGCCCTGCCATCTTGGTTCAATACCAGATTTTCATATATTCTTTGTGGTTGCACCTGTCATTAATACGCATGAATGCTATTTTTTTTAATTGATCTCTAATACCGTCTGCTGGATTTTTTGGTAATAATCCGTGTGGGATGGAAAACCATATTATGGCAAAAGAGATTCATCATGGGCAGGTGCATAAGACGACAATAAAAAAAGAGCGGCGCTTTGGCCGCTCATTTTTTGATCTGTTTATTCTTTTGTCGGAAGGGCTTCTAGAAATTCATTCAGAACATTTTTTAACATCGGCTCAGGCAATGCGCCAACCTGAGAATGGACAACTTCACCATCATTGACAAACAACATGGTAGGGATGCCACGAACGTTAAATTTCTGCGCCCACTGCGGGTTTTCATCGGTATTAACTTTGGCGATGACAACTTTGCCGTTATATTCTTTGGCGATCTTATCCAGGACCGGTGCGACCATTCGGCATGGTCCACACCAGGGTGCCCAGAAATCAACCACTACAGGAAGTTCAGACTGTAGAACTGTTTTTTCAAATGCTGCATCTGTTACGTGGATAGGTTCACTCATTATTATTTCTCCATTTCTTTTTTTTAGTGCGATTTTTTCCAATCTACGATGGATCTGCGGCGGCCGCGCAGTACTTTTTCAGCAGCCATGGCTGCCACTGCGCCTTCGCCTGCGGCGATGATGACCTGCTTAACATGATTGCAAATTACATCGCCAACCGCATAGACATTTTCTATTGCGGTCTGATATTGCTGGTCAACGATCAGACAACCGCTTTCGCTGATTGCCAACTGGCCCTGCAGGAAATCAGTGATAGGTTTACGTCCCTGCAGATAGATAAACGCGCCTTCGATATCTAAATTTTCATCATCTTTGCCCTTTATTTTAATAATTGCGCTGTCCACTTTGCCGTTTCCACTAATCTCTTTTAATTTCGCGGCGGGATAAATTTCTATGTTTTCTTTTTTTGATAAAGCATCAAGCAATTCCTCTGGTGCGTTAATCGTTTCGGTGGGGGAAAGAAAGTGCACTTTCCGGGCAAAATTGGTAAGGAACAGGGCCTCATCGACTGCCTCATCGCTGTTTCCGGCAACCAGGACATCCTGGTCTTGGAAAAAAGCGCCATCACAGGTCGCGCAGTAGGAAACTCCCCGCCCCAAGTATTCGCTTTCACCTTCAATCCGTTTGCCGCGTCCCATCGATCCGGTCGCAATGATTAATGCTTTTCCGCTGTAAGCGCCAATATTTCCATAAGCGGTCTTTATGTCTGACTGTAGATCCACCCCGATGATGCGATCAGATATGAATGCTGCATCAAAGGATTGCGCTTGCTCTCGCATGGTGGTCAGCAATTCTACGCCGCTTTTATCCGTAACTCCTGGATAATTTTCGATCTTACCGGTAATTCCCAGCGCGCCTGTGGTCAGTCCTTTATCGACTACGGCTGTTTTCAGCCCGGAACGAGCGGTGTACAATGCAGCAGTAGCACCAGCAGGACCGCCGCCGATGATGACGATATCATAATTATTGTTTTCGTTGTTCATATTCTCCTAGGGTGTCTTATCAAGCAGATCGATCATATCTTTCACCATCTGGTTGCGTTTCTCAAATGAGATAAATTCTCCTTCCGCTTGTTTGCCTCCCATTTCTGCAAGACAGACGGCAGCGTAATCACGGAAAAAGACCCGGCTGGTGGACTGCACAGCGGAATGGATAGCGGTGAGCTGCTGCATGATCTCGCGGCAATCGCGCTCCTGTTCCAGCATCGCCTGCACACCACGCACCTGTCCTTCGACCCGTTTTAGCCGCCGGATCAACTTATTTTTTGAATTCTCATTCTGAATTTGCATCATTCCTCAATCAAAATCTTCTGCGCACGGCAGAGAAAAGGGTCATGCTCAGGTAAATCCGCCAGAACCACAGCTCGCGCTGGATGAGATAACGGATCCGTCTGATCCGGATGTAAACGATGCGGTAGTGGAGATTTTCTTGCGTGTATTTCCCTGTTTACAACGGGGACAGACCGGCATCACATCTGCTTTTGAAAAGCTAACGATCTGCTCAAATTCTTCACCGCATTCGTTGCATTGATATTCGTATAGTGGCATCTTTGTGTTATCACCTCTTTTATACTCCCCCCCAGTATACTAAATTTTGTCTCTATGTCAAGGGATAAATATAAAAAATCAGCGCTTAATCGCTGATTTTTTTTGCCATTCTAATAATCCCGGGTTTATTTCTTCTTTTTCTTTTCTTTCGTATTCCAGGGCCAGTGCCCCTCAGTCTCAAAGATCAGCGTCCAGCTCAGAAAGGTACGGATCAGCACCAGAATCGCCAGGACAGCCACATTTTCCAGTGTTGCTGCTAGTACGACAGTGTTGATCAGGTCCGCAGCGATCAGTAGTTCCAGCGCGATCTGGATGCCTTTGCCGACTGTGCGTTTGAAAACGTCAATACATTCCTGTGTAGGTTCGTGCCGCATTAGATGCCGCATAAAGTTTAACAGGGCGGCTCCGATGGCCGCTACGATCATCAAGACGGCGATGATCTCCAATCCAAAAGAAATATCTGCGATTATTCGTCCGATTAATCCTGAAGCAAGCTGATTGAGCATCTACATGTCTCCTCTTTATCTATTGCGACCATTCCGTAGGTTCGCGGTCCCAGCGGTGTGCTTTGAGTTTCGTGTGCAGTTCTTCGTCAAGAGGACCTGCATCGCTGGTGGCGATATTCTGTTCCACGTGCTGCAGCTTGCGCATACCGGGAATGATCGTGCTGATGCGGTTTTCGTCAAGGATGAATCGCAGTGCCATTTCTGCCATCGTTATTCCTTTTGGTACCAGCGGCCGCAGGGCCTCTGCATGTGCTACGCTGCTCTTCAGATTTTCCGGCACAAAGTAGCTGTTGCGCCAGTCATCTTCTGGCCATGTGCTCTCCAGCGTGATCTTTCCCGTCAATGTCCCTTCATCAAAAGGCACCCGCGCGATCACAGCCACGTCATGGGCTGTGCAGGCGGGCAGCAGTTCATCTTCCGGATTCTGGTCGAAAATATTATAGATTACCTGTACCGCATCGATCAGTCCGCTATTGACGGTCTTAACACCGTTCCATGGTTCCCAACGGTTGATGCTGATCCCGATCGCGTCCAATAATCCCTGGCTGCGTAATGTATCTACTTTCTTTACCCAGCGGTCATCTTGCACGAAATGATCCTCCCAGACATGGAATTGCACCAGGTTGAATTTCTCAACTCCCGCGTTCTCCAGGCTGCTATGCACATATTCCTCGATATAATCCGGTGGGAAGCAATCATCGAGCGTGAATTCTCTCTGGCTGGGCCAAATGCGGTTCTTTGGCGGGATCTTAGTGGCTGTGTACAAGGTCTTCTGAGGGTTCGCGCGAAGCGTTTCTCCCAGCAGCCGCTCGCTGTGTCCTTCGCCATATGCCCATGCAGTATCAAAAAAATTACATCCCAGATCGATCGCTTTTTGCAATGACCGCAGCGATTGGTCGTCATCAGAACCGGTCCATTCGCCCATACCCCACATACCGTAACCGATCTCACTTACTTGCCATTCCATTCGTCCGAATCGCCGGTATTTCATCATTTCTCCTTTAATAAAGTCAATTAGATCTGAATCTATTTTAGCATTTGAAACGTTAACAATAACAGGCTATTATTAATGATAAATTGATCCATCAATCGATATATGTGTGAAAAGATGAATAAATTTTCGGAATATCTTCGTTACGATCTCTGGCGTGTGATGCGTCCGCTTGCTTTTCATGGCGCCGGAAAATCCGGTCCATTTTTTGAGGGCTGGTACTATAAATTGATTTCTATGGATGGTACGAAACGTCTTTCGATTATCCCCGGTGTGTATATCGGAAAAGATCACCGGGATGATCATGCTTTTATTCAGCTGATCGATGGCGTGAGTGGTCACAGTGATTTCTATCCTTATGCATATGCGGATTTTTCTTTTGAACCCGGAGAGATGGATGTGCGTGTAGCGAAAAGCCATTTCACCCAGGATTTCATCTCCCTTGGCATTGATCGAGAAGATCTTAATTTGGCTGGAAAGGTCCATTTTCTTGACCAAAAACCCTGGCCGATCACGTTATTTTCACCGGGTGTCATGGGATGGTATGCGTGGGTGCCGGGCATGGAATGCTACCATGGCATTGTCAGTATGGATCATGCATTATCTGGAAAGCTCATATTAAATGGGAAGGAGCTAAACTTTTCTGGCGGGCGAGGGTACATGGAAAAGGATTGGGGCCGTGCGATGCCATCTGCCTGGATCTGGATGCAATGCAACCACTTTTCTCAACCCGGTACCAGCCTGACTTTTTCTATCGCGGATATTCCCTGGGGGCGGCAAAGCTTCGCAGGTTTCCTGGGCGGTTTTCTTCTTAACGGTCAATTGCATCGCTTTGCGACCTACACTGGCGCCCATCTTTCACCAATTCAGGTGTCCGAGAAGACAGTGCATTTCACTGTCCAAGACCGGAATTACCGTTTGAAAATCATAGCTGTCAGGCAAGAAGGAGCAGCATTACAGGCGCCAACGACGCGGCAGATGGATCGCCGAATAATAGAATCCCTCTCCGCCGAGATCAATATCCGCTTCTCTACATATGAAAATGGAAAATGGAAGGAAATTTACTCAGACCGGGGACAGCATGCGGGTCTCGAAGTTGTCGATGATCTATCAATGATAAACATGCATGATGAAGCAGATAAATCGTCTATTTGAATCGGCCCTGAGTATTTTGTAACCAAAAACAGCCCGGGGGGTTAACATTGATGCGGGTTGCGTGATCACTTATGGTAGTAGAAAGAAAAATGATTGACGAAGACAATCTCGCGTTGTACAATGAAAATACGATTGCAATATAAATAAGATATTCTGCGACCAAAGGAGGATCTATCGGATAAGACTCAAACATTCAAACATTATGCTTTACGTTGTTGTTTGGTAACGACTCAATATTTATTATCATTATCAATAGGAGAAAAAATGAAAGACATGTTCAAATTTAACACCCGCACGATTGTTGCCACAGGTATCGGCGCGGCACTATTCATGCTGTTATTTATGTACGTCAAAGTTCCTTCACCAGTACCAGAGACACAATTCCAGACCGCGTACGGTCTGGGCGGTTTCTTTGCAACACTCTTCGGCCCTGTCGCAGGCGCGCTCATCCAATTCATTGGCCATGCGCTCAGTGATGCGGTGCAGTATGGCTCCCCATGGTGGAGCTGGGTTATCGCAAGCGGTGTTGCTGGTTTTGTGTTCGGTTTCGCATTCAAACGCACCGGGGTTGAAGAAGGTTCCTTCAAAGGCAAAGACATTGTGACCTTCAATGTTATCCAAATAATTGGAAACCTGGTAGCGTGGGTCGTCGTAGCTCCCGTTTTGGATATTCTCATCTATGCTGAACCGGTTAATCTTGTCTTTACTCAGGGCATCACTGCAGCGCTGATGAACATCGTCAGCACGGGCGTATTTGGTACGCTATTGCTCATTGCTTATGCGGCAACCCGCACGCAAAAGGGCAGCCTTAAGAAAAGCTGATCATTCAAGGGCACCATTTAATTCTTTTATAAATAAGAACAGCCGCCACATATTTGGCGGTTGTTTTTCATCCACAGGCATCAAAACAACCATCCGGTTATAATTGGTTGGGCACAGGCCAACAATAATGGCACTGGATCAACATCAACAATCATGGATATGGAAAATCAGCCGGTAATCGAATTTAAAAATTTTACTTTTCAATATTTTTCGCAGGCCGAACCTACCTTGTATGATATTAACCTGTCGATAAATGAAGGAGAGAAGATTCTCGTCGTTGGCCCATCAGGCAGTGGTAAGAGCACATTAGGGCATTGTATCAATGGTCTTATCCCGTTTGCCTATAAAGGAGAGATCAGTGGGTGCCTGACCATCAATGGCGTAGATACGCGGGACAAGAGCATTTTTGATCTGTCAAAGATAGTCGGGACAGTTCTACAGGACGCGGATGGACAATTTGTCGGGCTCACAGCGGGAGAAGATATTGCCTTTGCACTTGAAAATGATAATGTGCCCTATGACGCTATGCATCAGCGCGTGCGGCGAGTAGCAGAAATGGTGGGAATGGAGACTTTGCTTGATTCATCACCTTTTGAATTATCCGGTGGCCAGAAACAACGCACATCACTCGCCGGCGTTTTGGTGGATGATGTGGATATCCTGCTTTTTGACGAACCGCTTGCTAATCTGGATCCAGCTACGGGAAAAACCGCGATTGAGATCATTGATGACATTCAGCAAAGATCAGGAAAAACCATTTTCATTATTGAACATCGGCTTGAGGATGTCCTTCATCGTTATGTGGATCGGATCATCGTGCTCAGAGAAGGTCGTATCATCGCGGATAAGGATGCGCATAGTCTTGTTTCTTCAGAAATACTCAAAGACACCGGCATTCGCGAACCGCTCTATGTAACGGCACTCAAATATGCGGGTGTGAATGTTTCCGAAGAGATCAAGCCAGGTTATATCGCGACTTTGGAGTTGAATGAAACCAGGAATGCGGTTGTTGATTGGCATCGCAGCATTAAAAAAGACTGGCGCGAGAATACCAATCCGACTATCCTCGAAATGGAAGATATTACTTTTTCGTATGATGGATCCCGTACTGTGTTGCAGGACATCAACATTAAAATACAAGAAGGAGAGATGCTTTCCCTGGTGGGAAAGAATGGTGCAGGAAAATCAACCCTTTCTAAGTTGCTTTGTGGTTTTGAGAAAGAAAATACAGGAGTCATACGTTATCGCGATGCAGATATTGCTGATCTGACCATCAAAGAACGCGCGGAGATCATCGGCGTTGTGCTGCAAAACCCTAACCAGATGATTTCCAAACCCATGATTTATGATGAGGTCGCCCTTGGTCTGCGTTTTCGCAATATCTCTGAAGAAGAAATCAGACCGCGGGTTGAAAAGGTGCTGAAGATATGTGGTTTATCGCCTTTTATTAAATGGCCTATCTCCGCCTTGAGTTATGGGCAGAAGAAGCGGGTTACGATCGCTTCCATACTTGTACTCAATCCAAAGATTCTCATTCTGGATGAACCTACAGCCGGGCAGGATTTTCGTCATTATACGGACATTATGGAATTCCTTGTCGAAATCAATAAATTAGGTGTTACCGTTATTCTTATCACACATGATATGCACCTTATGCTTGAATACACACCGCGGGCGATTGTTCTTTCAAATGGCTATATCGTAGCGGACACCAAAGCATCCATTGTCCTGACTGATGCAGACGTGATCAGCTCGGCAAATCTAAAAGAGACTTCGCTTTATCATCTTGCGCAGATGGCGGGGATAGCAAATGGCACGCAGTTTGTGCAGGCTTTTATTGATTACGAACGGAGATTGAAAAAACGATGAGCAGCGAAGCCGGAAAATTATTTTCGTACGATATGGTGGATACACCTATCCACCGGCTTTCAGGTCTTACAAAATTAATCTGCTTTCTTTTCCTCACCTTTGCGGTGATGTATTCTTATGATGTGCGTGTGATCCTGGTGGTTATGGTGTTTTCTTTTGTTGTCCTGCGCGTTTCACGTATCAAATTCTCTCAGATTAAATTAATGGTCATTTATGTAGCGATCTTTATCCTCACCAATATGGTCCTTTCATTCTTCTTCGCTCCTGAATTTGGTGTGGAAATTTATGGCACCCGCCATGTGATCAGGGAATTATGGGGTGATGTTGCGCTGACCCAGGAGCAGGTTCTCTATCAGGTTACCAAACAACTTAAGTATGCCTCCGTCATTCCGCTGGGTATGATCTTCCTTTTGACGACAAATCCAAGTGAATTTGCCTCGTCGCTCAGCCGCGTTGGTGTTCATTACAAAGCATCCTTTGCGGTGGCTCTCACCCTTCGTTATTTTCCAGATATCCAACGGGATTACCGTGATATCAGCCAGGCTCAGCAGGCACGCGGACTGGATCTTTCCCGCAAAGCGAAATTCGTCGACCGCTTTAAAAATGCGCTCATGATCGTTGTTCCACTCATTTTTTCTTCCCTGGATCGGATTGAGTTGATCAGTAATGCCATGGACTTACGCGGTTTTGCGAAGGCTAAAACACGCACATGGTACACGGCGAAACGATTTAACCGGGCAGATTATACCGCTGTTATCCTTTCAGGGCTGATCTTCCTTGCAACCATCAGCGTATCAATTTTTATTAATCAAAGCAGATTTTATAATCCATTTATTTAGGAGAGAAACGATGAAACCGATTCTTGTATTTCAAACCGATTTTACTTACAAAGAAGGCGCGGTGTGTGCCATGTATGGTGTCGTCAAAAGTGTTGATCGCGAATTGGAGATTATTGACGGCACCCATGAGATACCGCAGTATGATACCTGGAGCGCGTCCTACCGCCTGTTTCAATCCATGAAGTTCTGGCCGGAAGGGACGATCTTTGTTTCTGTAGTTGACCCGGGCGTTGGCACACCACGTAAAGCCAGTGTGGCGAAAACCGCTGATGGATACTATGTAGTCACTCCTGATAACGGATCCCTGACGCATCTCTATAACCTGGTTGGTATCACCGAGATTCGCGAGATCGATGAGGAAGTGAATCGACTAAAGGGAAAGAACACGGAAGGTGTCAGCATCTTTCATGGGCGGGACCTGTTTGCTTATTGCGCGGCAAAGCTGGCCAGCGGGAAGATCACATATGAAGAAGTAGGCCCTGCTTATCCGATTGAAGATATCATGCTGCATCCTGTCCTTGAGCCAGCGCCGGGTGAAAACGTTGTTCGTGGTATTTTTGAGATCAATGATCCTAACTTTGGAAATCTGTGGACCAATATCCCACTTGACCTCTTTCAGCAATGCGGCTTTGAATATGGCGATTATCCCCGCCTCATCGTTCGGCATAATGGCGAGATTGTTTTCGATGAAAAGATTCTGTTTGACAAATCATTTGGCCAGGCGGAAAAAGGCAGCCCGATGATCTATAACAATGAGCTCATGCGCATTGCTGTGGCAGTAAACCAGGGCAGCTTCGCAGAAACGTATGGATTGAAGCATGGACCGGAGTGGCAGGTTGAGATCAGGAAATACTAGGAAAAGGCATTTGTTATGTATCAGATCGAAAAAAAGAAAAAGATTGCCCCTGATATCTACCAGTATGAAATCTCTGCGCCGCTGATCGCGCGTAAGTTCAAAGCGGGACAATTTATTGTTCTGCGCCCATTTGCAGACAGTGAGCGCGTGCCCCTCACCATCATGCGATCCGATCAAGGGGCGGGAACCATCACCATCATTGTCAAAGCAATCGGTCTTTCCACCAAACAGCTGGTGTTATTGAATGAAGGTGACGCCATCGCAGATGTGCTTGGCCCCCTGGGCCATCCCTCTGAAATTAAAAATTTTGGAAAAGTGGTGATCGTGGGTGGTGGTGTTGGTACGGCGGTCGCTTTCGCCGTGGCTGAGGCGCTCAAAGAAGCGGGCAATATTGTTATTTCTATCATCGGTGCGCGCAATAAGAATTTCACCATTCTCGAAGATGAATTTGCGGCTATCTCTGATGAGTTATTTGTCATGACCGATGATGGCTCTTATAAAAAGAAAGGTTTTGTTACACAGCAGTTGCGGGAGCTATACGAAGCAGGTATACAATTTGACCGTGTCATTGCAACCGGACCGCTCCCGATGATGCGCGCTGTCGTGGAAATGACCCGGCCGCACGCAACCCCCACCATCGTCAGCCTCAACCCCATCATGGTCGATGGCATCGGCATGTGCGGTGGCTGCCGCGCCCTGGTGGATGGAAAGATTGTGTTTGTGTGTGTGGATGGTCCAGAGTTTGACGGGCACAAAGTTGATTTTGACAGCCTCATGCGCCGTAACAATGCCTACCGGGGTATAGAACTGGAAAAAGAACACCAATGCAAAATTGATCAACAGCTTGAGAAAGAAGACGCCGAATGAACGAGATTCCCCTGAAAGACCGCATGAAGATCAAGCGCCATCCGATGCCTGCCCAGGCACCGGATGAGCGTATAGGGAATTTTGATGAAGTTAATTTGGGTTATACACCTGAATTAGCTTGGGCAGAAGCGCAGCGCTGTTTGCAGTGCAAAGCGGCACCCTGTACGGATGGCTGCCCAGTGCACGTCCAAATTCCCCAATTCATACAGCATATTGTTGATCATGACTCGCTTTCTGCAGCAGATACCATTCTGGAAGACAACTTCCTGCCAGCTATCTGTGGCCGCGTTTGTCCACAGGAGAATCTGTGTGAATCACGCTGTGTCCTGGCGAAAAAAGGCAAACCAGTAGCCATTGGAAATTTGGAACGCTATTCTGCAGACGTCACCACCAAAGAGCGCGCGAAACGGATAGAAAAGGTAGAAGCTGATCCAACGGGGAAGAAAGTCGCTCTGGTTGGTTCCGGCCCCGCGTCGCTCGCCTGTGCCGGCGATCTGATCCGAATGGGACATGACGTTACGATATACGAAGCCTTGCATGCTTTTGGCGGCGTATTGGGTTATGGCATTCCGGAATTCCGCCTGCCAAAATCGATTGTCGCTTATGAGATCAATGCCCTTAAGAAACTGGGCGTGCGTTTTGAAAAAAATGTCATCATTGGTAATACAATCGCACTTGATGAACTGATGATAGAAATGGATTATGATGCAGTTTTTATTGGTGCGGGAGCTGGATTGCCGCGTTTCCTTGGTATCCCCGGGGAGGAATTGGTTGGTATTTATTCCGCAAACGAACTTCTGACCCGTATCAATTTGATGAAAGCGTATAAGAAAGAAGCCATCACGCCTGTCTTAAGCTATCAGGATAAAGTGGTCGCAGTTTTTGGCGCTGGCAATACAGCGCTTGACTCCGCTCGCACAGCGCTGCGTATGGGCGCGAAAAAAGTGAATATCATTTACCGGCGCACCGAAGCTGAAATGCCTGCCCGCGTAGAGGAAGTGCATCACGCGAAAGAGGAAGGGGTGGAATTTATTTTTTTGGCTTCCCCGCTTGCATTCATTGCAAATAAACATGGCTGGCTCCAATCTGTGCGGCTGCAACGCATGCAGCTTGGCGAGCCGGATGACAGCGGACGCCGTCGTCCGATGCCAATCGAAGGTTCGCAGTACAGCAGGGATATTGATATGGCTGTCATCGCTATCGGTAACGGTTCTAATCCGCTGTTACGCAATACTCCCGGCCTGGAGTTCACCCGCTGGCATACCCTCATGGTCAATCCCGACACGCTTGAAACAACAGTCAAAGGGGTGTTCGCCGGCGGCGATATCGTTACCGGCGGCGCCACGGTTATTTCTGCCATGGGTGCCGGCCGTAAAGCCGCTCAATCAATAAATGGCTATTTAACAGGTACATAAATACTTTGCGTACAAACTCGATTTTTCGTCCAATAGATTGTTTGTTTTATGAACACAGGCTGTTTTTTACTTGTCTGATTAAAATTTAATGAAACACAATATGAGATAGGAGGGAAGATGGCGATTGAAAAGATTGCGTATCATCTTGGTCGCCGGGATGAGGTTCCCAACAAGGAATTGGCTGCTGAATTGGCTCAAACCAAAGATGTAGACGACATCGCCGAAATCGCTTCATTTCTCGAAGATAAGAATAAATCGATTGCCAGCGACTGCATTGTGGTGCTTTATCAGGTTGGTTATCTCGCACCGGATTTGATAGCCCCGTATGTGGGATCATTTCTCCAATTGTTGGACAGTAAGATAAATCGCATGGTATGGGGATCCATGATTGCGCTTTCAACCATCGCCGGGCTTGTCCCGCAGAAGATCTATCCTCATTTCGATCGGATCAAACATCATATTCAGACGGGCACCGTCATCACCAATGTTTCCGGAGTTCGAACGCTGATCAATCTGGCGGGTACGGGTGATCCGTATTACGCAGACCTTATTGATGAACTGCTTGATTTGCAGAAAGCCTGCCGCAATGTGGACTTTGCTAAACGCGCTGAAGAAGTGGCGGCAGTTCTAAAAGATAATGATCTACCGCAATTTATCGAAATTTTGAAAGCACGGCGATCAGACCTTAGTAAATCAGCCCAAAAACGGCTCGGTAAATTGCTGCGATCTTTAGAAGAGTGATTCCAACGCAGCCCCAATGCTTTTATTGGGTTATTTGTGACTGATAGAATGCCCACATTAGTGAGGTTGCATTGATCTCCTGGGTTGTCTCACCAGCAATCCGTTTTGGCAGGCAACAACCGCCTGGCCAGGTATGTCCACCATTCTGGATGATGAATAGAACAACGTCTGATCCTCCTGCACAGTCCCTGTAGTCAGTTCTTGTGATAGACGAGCTAACTATTGTCTTGATTGCTTCGGGATCGCATTGGTTACGCTCTGCCCAGCTTGCCGCGAACTCAGGGATATCGGGGAATATTGCACCGGAGCGGCTGGTTTGCCCCCCGGCATATGATACGATCGGATCTTCTGTTCCGTGAAATAACATTGCTGGGATTGGTTGTTCGGTTTGGCACGCTTCCCATGACAGCAGGTACGCGCCTGCCACTCCGCCCAATGCCGAGATCTCCTCTCCCAGTTCGCAGGCAAGCATTTGTGACATACCCGCTCCATTGGATAATCCATTTACGAAGATTTGTTCCGAGTCAATATTGAATTCCTTTTTCAATCTTTCGATCAGCGCTTGCAGAAAGGCTACATCGGCGTTCGGTGATCCATCTTCTTCTGTCTTCGCATACGCATTCCAGCGCAACGGAAATCCTGTCCCCATCGGATATACAACAATAAATCCTTCGCTATCAGCAAGATGGTTCCATCCGCTCATCCGCATGTGGTGCATTGGCCAATCCGAGAACCCGTGCAGGCTGAGCACCAGTGCAGTCGGTTCGCTTGCATCATAAGCATCTGGCTTATGTACCACGTATCGCCGTGTCTTTCCGTCAATTTGGATCTTTCCATTGCTACGCGTGATCCACCCATAAAGTGCCAGTGGGGTGAGTATGATAATGATCAAAATGGTGATAAGGGTTTTTCTTAATTTCAAATTCGTTTCCATTCCATTTCATTTTCCAAATCTTAATTATGCATCCAATTTCATTTGCTGGCGTAATATTTAATATAAAATATACTAATCTAAACGCTCTCTATACCAGGGAAATTGAGATAACATGAAAATAGATCCAGAAGCAATTAAGATCCTTTGCTTCGGCGATTCCAATACCTGGGGCTATTCCCCCAGCGAAGGTACGCGCTATCCTGTTGATGTACGCTGGACTGGTGTTCTCCAGTCTATGCTCGGCGATGGATACTGGATCATCGAAGAAGGTCTCAATGGCAGGACAACGGATATGGATGACCCTGACACTCCGGGTAGGAACGGGCTGATATATCTTCATCCCTGCCTTAATACGCATAATCCCATCGATATTATTATCTTTTTACTTGGCACTAATGACACAAAACAGAAATTTGCCAGATCGCCAAAGCGAATTGCTGAGGGATTGAGGTCTTTGCTGGATGAGATCGGCATGACTTCGTATGATCGTGTTGGAAAATCACCTCAGGTGATCATTGTGTCCCCGCCGCTGGTGGATGACAATATTGAAAAAGCCAGGGAGGAATTTGTAGATGCCTCTCATAAGTCACAGGGACTTTCTCGTCAATATTACCAATTGGCGCGGGAATACGGCGCGCGATTTTTGGATCTTGCGCATTTGATCTCGCCCAGCAAAAATGATGGCGTTCATCTTGAACCGGCGGATCATCGCATAATTGCTGAAAACCTGATGGAGAGAATCCTCCCGATTGATCTAAATTGAATGATCGTCAGTGGATTTTTTCTATCTGATGATTTGCACCCTTCGGTATCGATATGTGCGTAACGGTATATTATTTAAGTTGCAATAATTGGAATTTGTATTGACTAATAAAGGAAAGAAATCAAATGTGTAGAGAAACACCGAACAAAGAAATAATTGCTTTCTGGAATGACTGCTGCGCTCAATTGCCGCAGGAGAAGATGGCTCAGCACCAAGATATCCCTGAAGCATGGGGTTTTGGCGATGATCCCCGGATGGCGGATGAGCTTGGTGCGTTGGTTTTGGAAGGCAGGAAAACCGCTACCTGCGGCATCTTATGGGAATATGAGGCTGAAGGTGAAGCAATACCTCAGCCCGGCGAATTCAGCATCATTCTCAATGGCGCCGATCAACCATTGTGTCTGATTGAGAATACCGAGGTACATATAGTGCCATTTGACCAAGTTACTCCGCGGTTCGCTTTTGAAGAGGGAGAGGATGCCCGTACCCTCGAAAGCTGGCGCAGGAAACATTGGAAATTCTTCAGCCGATATCTGGCGGAAATTGGTCGCCAGCCGTCCATGGATATGCCACTTGTGTGCGAGCGGTTCCGACTTGTTTTCAAGTTAGAGGATGTGAAGAAAGATAAGGATGATTAATCAGTAAGATCAAATTTTCTTCGCATCTCCATCTGCATCTTGTTGATTTCTGTTTTGACTGCTGCCACCGCTTCATCCAGCGGGACGATCCAGCGTTCATCTTTGTCCCTGCGTTTGAATTCCACTCCGCCTTTCTCAAGCGATCGTTGCGCAATCGTTACACGCAGCGGCATGCCTAGCAGGTCCGCGTCATTGAACTTGACCCCGGCGCGGTCGTTTCGGTCATCAAACAGCGCTTTGACCCCGATGCTATGCAGGTCATTGTATAGGTTTTCTGCCTGCAGTTCCGCGACACCATCCTTATCCTGTAGCAGCACCAGCTGCACCGGGTAAGGCGCTACCGTTACTGGCCACATCAGCCCGTATTTGTCGTTATATTCCTCGGCGATACATGCTAGAAGTCGTCCAACGCCGATCCCGTATGAACCCATCACGATCAGATGTTCCTTTTCATGTTCATCGATAAAAGTTGCCTGCAGGGATTTGCTGTAGCGTGTCCCCAGTTTAAAGATGTTGCCTACTTCAACTCCGCGCTTTGCGTGCATTGCTTTCCCGCATTTGGGACAGCGCGCGCCTTCTTCTGCTGCCGCAATGTCCGCTGTGATATCTGGTGTGTAATCCCGCCCGCAGTTCGTGTTGCACAGATGCATCCCGATTTCATTCGCACCCGCTACCAGGTTGGGAGATTGCGAGATCAGATCATCCACGATGATGATTGCATTCTCGCGATTGATACCGATGGGTGATGCATACCCGGGTTCAGCACCAATCGACCGAATTTCGGTGTCAATGGCCGGTCGCAGCTTGATCACACTGCCCTTGCCGGTTTGTTTGACCGCCTGGGTTAGCTTGGTTTCATTCAATGTCATATCTCCGCGCAGAATAGCGAATATCAGCAACGGATCATCCCTTTCAAGCAATTCAGCCGTAAGGAATACCGCTTTGGCCGTGCGAGATGCTGGGATATCTAAGAACGCAGTCAGGTCAGCAATCGAGGTTATATTAGGTGTTTCCACCTTCTCGATCGGTAGTGTTTTTTCCTCCGCGGGCTTATCCTTTTGAAATGCAGCTACCTGCCGGTTGGCTGCATATCCGCAGGCAGCGCACAACATTAAAGTATCCTCACCGATTGGGGTTAGATACATATATTCATGCGCTTCCTTTCCGCCCATCATACCTGTATCAGATCCCACTGCCCGCACCGGTAGACCGCAGCGGTTGAAGATACGAAAATAGGCATCGTAATGTGCTTGGTACTGTTTATCCAGCCCCTGCCAGTCAGAATCCAGGCTGTAGCTATCCAGCATGGTGAGATCACGCACCCGAATCAATCCCGCTCGCGGACGCGGGTCGTCACGGAATTTGGTCTGGATGTGGTAGACCAATTGCGGTAGCTGACGGTAGGAGCGGATTTCTCGTCGTGCTAGATCCGTCACAACTTCCTCATGCGTCATAGCCAGCACCAGATCATGCCCGTTACGGTCCTTCAGCCGGGACATCTCTTCCCCCACTTGCGACCAGCGTCCAGTCTCCTGCCACACATCCGCGGGATGCACTACTGGCATCGTAAGTTCTTGCCCGCCAATTGCGTGCATTTCTTCGCGCATGATGTTTTCGATCTTGGTCAGCGCACGCTGCGCCAGCGGAAGATAGGAAAAGATACCCGCACCCAATTGGCGAATGAATCCTGCCCGCAGGAGCAATTGATGACTGACTGCCTCCGCTTCAGAGGGTGTTTCCCGGATTGTCGTGCTGAACATTTGTGTCATCCGCATGGTTTACACTCCGATTAAATGCATATTAATGATTACTCCATTCCTTGTGCACTGCACAGATTATATATGCTGTCAGCAGATGAATGGTTTAATTACAGGGCTATAATTAGAAAGAAAACAATTTATTTAGCCGAACCCTTTTTTCGGGACAGTCAATAATACCTAAAGCACTGCGAAGAAGAAGCTGTTACACAGTTTGTTTTCAAAGATGGTTGATGGATATTGGGATAATATCTGATAGAAAAAATTATTGGGAGGAAAAGAGCTATGAAAATTGAATTTACCTGGGAACAAGCTAGTGAAGCAGCCAGGACCCTTCCGCTTAACGAGCGCATAAGCAGCATTATCTTTTTTGGGATATTTGCTACCGGATTTGGGTATATTCTCACCTTGAAAAGACAAAGCAGTCCATTTTTCACCACCGATTTTGGGTCCATAGATGCGCTTGCCTTGTACAGCTTTTGGTTAGTGTGGTGCATCACAGCCGGGTTGGAGGGAATCCTCAGCCTGAGATGGTGGTCGCGCCTATTCGATTCCTTCGGGGCAATTTTTCTTGCTGCTTTGGCCTGCCTCTGGCTCTTTGTTAGGTTCCCCTTCGATTTCAGCTTTTTCCCGCAATTGCTGCCTGACAACTGGCAGTGGTTGCTTTCCTGGGTGACCAATAGCGTCGCCCGAGTTATCCTCTTATTGAGCTTTTTATTCCACTTGATTGCGGCTGTGTATTCACCTTTTGCGTATAAGCTGGTACAGTTTTCAGGCAGATGACAATGAAATGAAATCACCCCCTTCTTTCTGTGAGGAAATTTAGTATACGAATTTCTAAGTATTTCCCGCCGCTACCGCAAACTGCTTACCAGTACTGGTGATTTCAGCATTTTCCTCATTAGCATCAAGCAACATCGTTGTCTTGTCGCAGTTCAGAATTGATGACGATTTCACACCATGGTGTTGATGCTTAAATAGCTTTTATGAAAGGGGATTGTTCAATAGATTTTTAGCACCGGAAACACTTGATAGTCTTCAGCGTTAATCTACTCTCGTTGGGTGACAAACCAGAAATGGAAATGCCACTGGTATGTGAACGCTTTTAACTGGTTTTTAAATAGGAAGAATTAATAAAAATGGGATAAACACCAAATATTAGAACCAAACCATGTGGGGGTTAGTTGGTTAGCCATAAAAACATCCTCATTCCTGACCGTATTTCCAATATCATCGCGATGATAGACACTTAAATACAGATCCAAAAGAATTCAACATAATCAGGCACACTATTTATGACTCGCAAGTCTGCTGGGATATGAATGTGGTTTCCTCTAAAGCCGTAATATTTACGGTTACCCATCTCATATACGAACCCGCATCGCCCGAATGCCGCATCTTTATTGATTTCATCCACAAAATAATTTTTCACCACACCAGCATATCCAATCGACTCGTACCAATTTAGTTGATATGTGATCAACCCTGCGTCACCGAGTGATAGGATCACATCCATGGCGGTCAGTGTCCCTGCTTGAAAATAGTCACCGCGCAGATCGTGGGCTGTGATTTCAACGTTCTCAAACACCTCGTTTGTGGATTGTCCCCGGATTACTACCTCAGGGATCGTCATGACCCCATTTGTGGATTGTGTGCGTGACATCTGTTCCAAAAAGTTTGCATGGATTGCGTTGATTTCATCAGGCGATTCCTGCGTGATCTGGATCGTCATGTGATCTTTGAATGGAAACAGGTCCAATGGCCATACATTGTTTTCCGCCCAACCCCCGTCATAGTAGGCGATATACCACCAGTTTTCAATGCCATTGATAGAATCGATCATGTGGGTGCCGTGGGCTTCAGAATAATGATAGTCAAGAGATATCTCCCCCAGGGAATCAAGGAATACAAGCACATCGAATACGGAGAAAAAACCAGGGATAAAGACATCCGGCCGGGTTGTTTTAATCTGATCGACCGGAAATGTGAATTCGCCAACTTCTTCAATCTTGATAATTCCTGTTTCCTGTGGTTTCGTCTGCTCAAGGATTTTCTGGATCTTGGGTGGTTCCGAAATATCTGCCTCTTTGGAATTTTCTGAGGTCTGCGTGGTTTCAACTGTTTTGAGTGGGGATTGAATTATGATGAACAGAATGATCACTAGGATGATGACTGTGCCGAAGAAAAGAATCTGCTTTCTCGTTTGCTGACTGGTAAGTTTCCCGGTCATACCCCTAATCCATTTCCAATTTAACGCCAGATGCACGAGCGTCAGTAATACGATCAATAATCCCAACCAGTCATGCAGCCAGGTCAGTAAACCTAATGGCACCAAAAGTGGGTCGATATTGATAAGATCAAGCAATCCTGGAAATTTGATCAACCCTGTTATTGAGACAATCAGGGAAGTGGCCAGCAGCAGGATATTAATGATATAAAGCAGCACATGTCTTTTCATGGAAAAACATTAGCATGCCTGAGCTGGTATCGTTGTTAGTAAAATATAAATTCTTTCGTAAATCAGTATTTATTTTTAAGAATGAGTAATTTACTAATGATTGTTGTCATTAGCCCTCCAGAAACCCTGGTCATTTGATCAAATCTATTATGAGCCTGTTTTCCGCCTGCCTGACTGGCTTTTAGCTTATGGGTGGTTGTTTCTCTTCTGATTCCATAACCCGCCGCCCACCAGCATCACCGGCAGGATCAACGCCATCCCGCAAGGTAAGCTGAATCCTTGCTCGTTACTCTCCGCGACAAGTGCGCTGTCATCTTCCGCCAACGCTGGAGATGGGCCCTCCGCAGAATCTGTGCTCAGCCCAAGTAATGCCAATTCATCCACCCAGATTGTGCCTGAATTGCCAGTGTCCGGGTAGGTGCTCACGCCAAATGCCATTCCGCTCACGCTCTCCGGGTTGGTAAATGGACTGCCGGCATTCTCCTCCCAATCCACCCGCAGGAAATCTTCCCACTGCAGACTGATCGGGATCCACCCATCCACGCTCTCCTGGGTCGTCTCGATCGTGTAATGATAAGTTTGCAGTGCCTCACTCCCGCCGGTATGCAGATCCACATCAAACACCAGCCCGTGTTGCGATGCCTGCAGCATGAAGGTGATCCCTTCTCCCGCTGACCAATTCTGTGTTCCTTCGTATAGCAAAGAGCACGTTGCCCAGTCATTGGCTGCTACATCAAAATCCACGATCAATGCCCGCTCTCCCGCGAATGCATTCCCGCTCTCTGCCGTACAATGCATCGAGGTGTTGCTCGGATTGCCGATGAATGGCTCCCATCCGTTAGTTTCAGTTGGATTATTGTTTTCAAAATTGTCGATCATCCCTGCTGCTGGTGCTGTCCCGCCTGCAGCACTTCCGTTTGAAGTGGAGTCTGTTTCATCAGATGTTGCTTCCAATGGATCATCTTCCGCTGCCGTGGAGGTGATTGTCACCGGCTTCGGGCCACTTGCCTGCCAGCGGTGATAGTAGATATTCAGCAATGGGATGAATTCTTCTGTTGCTTTCCGGCTCCCATTTTCTGATGGGTGGTCATCGCCGGTGGGGTAGGCCAATGTGTCTTTGTTTGCGGTCACATGCTCGATATTTCCGTTCTGATAGCGGTGGTGTGCGTTTTTTCCTGTCAGCACATTGTAGAAATCGAATACCGCTACGTTGGGCAGCGTATAGTTGTTATCCATCAGCCAATCTTCCACCAGCCAGTTATTAAAAGCGCGCGCGTTATTCGCGTTAGTGCGGTTGCTGACTGGCGGTGCGGTCACGACGATGAAGAGTTTGTCAGGCCGAGTCTCGAAATATTCAAGCAATTCGTTATATACATATTTTGCGCCGCTGACACTTAAGTCGGCGTATGTGCCGGGCAGGTCGGTTGGACCGCCGCTTAGCTCTGAATTTGGAAAGCAGGATTTGAACATGATGATTTTATTCTCTCCTCCCGGATCGGGCAGTGGCCGTGTGTAGCTGCTCATCTGCTCGTTCTCGTTATAGAGTGCTTGTGTGATCGTACCTGTCTGTCCGCTGCGGAACCATTCCATCCAGTCCGGTATGTCGGTGCGGTCACCGATATAATCGGGCCCCCACCCGTAATTGGTGTCGCTCACGAAGTAGTTGTTATCACCCAGCTCGCTTCCCAGGTTGCCATAACCATCTGTCAGCCAATTTTCTCCGCATGAATGGTGAATAAAAATCAATTTAACGACTTCGTCCGGTGGCTCCGGGTGCAGTGCTTGCTGGCGTGGAATTGATCCGCGAATGGAAAGTATACCGGTCAGTGCCACAAACAAAAACCGAAAGATTGTAGAACGCATAATAACCCTCCAAAAGTTTGCTCCTTATTATCATTATATGATTAGGCGAAATATTTTCAAGCATTAAAATGAAAAATATCAAATTTAATGGTTGCAGGCTGAAATTCATAATTTCAGATGGAATATATTGGAACTAAAACTGGAAATACACGAAATCGACCACAGTAGTTTCGCCATAAAAGCCGAATATCGTGATGGCAAAGAATAATACGTAATAGATGATCCAACGCTGCCACAACGGTCGGCTGTTTATCACCACCAGCAAGTTGTGTTTTTGTTGGGCAAATTCAACCACCAGGTAAACAATCAATGTGATCAACATGGTGGCAAGATCTAGCCTGTCTAATCCTACAGAGCTATCTGTAAAGATCCAGGCATCGGCTGCGGAAGTGCCTTCTAATGTGAATATTGAACGAATGATCATGAATGCCTGATTAATTGATTCCGCCTTGAAAAAGATCCATGCGAAACTCACCAACAGAAAGGTGAATAGTGTTTGTGCTGTTTTATTGATCGCAGATTTACGGTTAATCCTGAGCCTTTTTGCTAGTTTTTCCCTGCCTTTTAGTGTCAGCAGTTCAATTGTTTGGTAGGCACCGTGAAGCAGTCCCCAGACCACAAAGGTCCAGTTTGCTCCGTGCCATAAACCGCTTACAAGGAAAGTAGTCATCACGTCCAACCCTGTCCACAATGATCGCGGTTTTCTGCGCCGGTGTTTAAAATTCAATTTTAGAAATACATAATCACGCAGCCAGTTGCTGAGCGAGATATGCCATCGCCGCCAGAAGTCGATCACCGATTGCGCAAAATAAGGACGATTGAAGTTTTCCGTCAAATTAACACCCAGTATTCGTGCGCTGCCGATCGCGATATCGCAGTAAGCTGAGAAATCTAGATAGATTTGGAAAGAAAAAGCCAGTACCCCAATTGCCAGCTTAGGGCTGGAAAAACGATCTGGCATTGCGAAAACAGTGTTTGCTACGATAGCCAGCCGGTCTGCTATCACGAATTTTTTGAACAAACCCCACCCGATCCGTACCAGGCTGTCAACGAACCGCTGCCAATCGAAAGGTTCCGGGTTCGTTAGCTGTGGTTTGAGCTGTCCATAGCGTTCGATCGGGCCGATCAACAGCTGCGGGAAGAAAGCGACAAACGATGCGTATTGCAGGAAATGTTTTTCAGCAGTAATCTTGCCGCTGTGGACATCCAGCATGTAGCTGATCACCTGAAAGCTATAAAAGGAAATTCCAATTGGGAATAACAGGTCTATTCCGCGGAAAGCCCATCCTGTTTCTAATGATGCAAGGAAAATGTTGAAGATTTCCAGGAGAAAATTGAGATACTTGAAAAGAATCAAGATACCTACGATGGAAACCAATCCTACTGAAAGCCAGCGTTTCTTTGCACGTTCATCCGCACTTTTCTCAATCATCCTGCCTGCGGTATACGTGATACTGGTGCAAAGGACCAGTATCAATAGAAAACGGATATCCGATAACCCGTAGAAGACATAGCTGGAAAGCAGCAGCCATACCCAGCGCCAGCGCCGCGGCAGGACATAGTTGACAACAACCACCGTGATAAAGAAGAGGTAAAAGGAAAACGAATTAAAAGTCATCAACTCTTCCTTTGGTAATTGGGCAGAATTATGGAGGGTGAGTTACTTGTTAAGCACAAATGTAAATCCTCCTCGCACGTAGTAATGGATGGCAGGGTCAAACATCACCGTTCGGATGAAATATTTCCCCTCTGTTTCGGGGAGGGTAAAACGCAAACTCACCATCCCGATCTCCTCTTCCTCAAGGAAACTTTCTCCTTTATGCGTGGCATACCAGGCGATGTTCATATCCGCCATGGCTTGCGGGTCTTCCGGGATAAGCGTAATAGTAACCCTATCCCCCTCCCGCTCAAGCGTATAATCACGGAAGAAATAGCGCTGGTAGAGGGCCAGTATTTCTTTGTTGATCGAGATATCAAGTGTCTCAGCCAGGTATTGCGCGGTTTCCACGCTGGCTATCAATGCCCCAAATTGTGTCATATGCTCATCGTCACCAAACCACAAAGGCGGGCGGGGCGCATTGTCAAGCAGGGAGACGTATGCAACACCATAGCGCTCGGCTAAACCCGCCAATTGGTCCCTGCAATCCGAGAAAGGATTCACGAATTGTGGCGTCTCCATGATCACAACCTGTTGTCCGTCCTGTTCCGCAGCTTGCAACATTGCTTCTGTAATTTCAAGACGCTTTTCAAAATCGGCGATGGAGCAGTTGTCAGATTCCATGTAAATTTCTTGTTCTGCTTCCAATGGCAGAGAGACCAGGTAGTTTTCATATCCTTTGTGAGGCAGCTCAATCTGCCACTCAGCCTTTTTCCACTGTTTTAGTAATTCAAGCGCTTTTTTTGCGCGCTCCCTGACCTGGTCAGGATTTTTCCAATCGGCATGGTAGCTGATGAAAGGTAGATAGAATTTAAGGAGATCATCATCACCGAAAAAACGGTGCGCATTCATGAATTTTCGGGCGCTGAATGGCATGGCATAGAAAAATGAATAATTCCACGATTTTACTTCGTCTGACGGCGAACCCGAATAGATCGGGTTCGCTTCCAGTATGATCAGTTTTGGATCCTGATAATGGAGTACTTCCTTGAATTCAAATTGTGTTTGGTAGATGCTTTCTCCCACTGTGCTGACCTGCAGGGAGTTTATCCCCAGCAAGCGGTCAATGACCTCCGGGATGAAAGTGGTCTTGGAATGCGAATTTCCCATGTAGACGATATCCAGAGTATTTTTGGGTACCCCACGGTAGAAGTATGGCCAGAAATTCCCATTTTTTTCGTGTGCGGTCAGAAGCGCGATGGTGCTAAATGGCGCAGTTAATACAAGAAGGATCCCCACGAACAGCAGAGACCGTAACCAGGGTTTAAGCTTTTGGTGCTTTTGCATGCTCGTTATTATATTATGTGGGGGAATAATGGTTTCAAGATTTGGTTATGAATAAACTCCCCCCCCCGTAATTATATTGCGCTATTAAGTGTCCTTGAACACATCATCTTCACTAAACTGACTCGTATTTTTAGAGAATTGGATGATCAGTTCTTCAGAGAGTCTTGGGAACAACCTGTAAGCGAAATAAGCCAATTTTCCGGTCAGTGTCATTACGATTTGTCGCTTGCGCCGCTGCACCATCCGCAGGGTAGCCTCTGCCACTTCCAACTGCGTCGAAGCGAAATTCTCCCGCGTGGCTGCGACCAACTCGCCCCTGCCATTGTAGCGTTGCTTGCCGGGGTCATTTTCCGTGAACCCGGCGTACAGTATGCCGATGTGGACCTCTCCTTTCAACTCCGAGCGCAGTGATTCTGAAAAACTCTTCAGTGCCATCTTAGAGGCGCTGTAGGGTGCGCCAGCCGGCAATCCCTTCAGCCCTGCTACGCTGGATATGAACACGATATTTCCTTTTGCTTTCCTGATATGAGGAAGCGCAAGCTTTGTGATCGTCACTGCCCCAGTGAAGTTGATGTCCATTACCTTCTGGAATAAATCCAGATCTGTTTCGGCGAAAAGTCCCCGCATCGACTTTCCGGCATTGTTGATCAGGATATCTACACCACCGTACTGCTGAACGGCTCGATCAATTATTGACTGGCAATTTTCTCGCACCATCACATCCCCCGCCACCGACAGCACATCAATTCCCTCGCGCCTGAATTCAGCCGCTGTTTGTTCCAATGCCGTTTCCCCTCTGGCTGATATCACCACCCGGCATCCGGCGCTGCCTAATAACCGCGCGATCTCTCGTCCGATGCCCTTGCTGCCCCCGGTGATCAACGCTGTCTTGTGTTTAAAAATTTGTTCCATGTTTGCTTTCCATTGAAAACTTTGATTTTAGTGTCGTATCTATCTGCCAATCATTACAACCCCTATCCGTCGAAAAAGAATCGAATTACGACCCTCGTACAAATTTCTGTGTTGATATTATTCCAACCAAACCCTGACTTTTTCAAACTTCTTTCGACTGTTTTCTATTTTAATCCGCCATGTGCGGTCTGCTCGAGTATTTTACTTTTTTTATATCAAACACTTTAAAGAGTTTGTTATGAAGAAAAAGTTATCCGTACCATTTATTTTTTCTTCTGCTCATCTCCGCTTGCACGGCATTGGTAACAGAACAATATGAAGTACCCACAGCTGAAGAAGTGACCGAAGAAGAAGTAATGGAAAAAGTAATGATGGAAGAGAGAGAAATGCTTCCCGATATTGTCGATAACGCTTTCGCGGCAGGTTCTTTTGAGACACTTGTTGACGCAGTTACTGCTGCGGAATTAGCGGGAGCCCTCAAAGGTGAAAGACCAAATACGGTTTTCACGCCTATTGATGAAGCCTTTGCGAAACCCCCTAAAGTCCAGTCGAGTCCCTGTTCGTAGACCCCACTGGCCAGCTGGCCCGTATCTTCCTGTAGCATATCGTACCGGGTAAGGTCATGACTGCTGATGTGTCCGACGGTTTGACCACCGGAACATTGCGCGGCGCAGAAGTATTCTTCTCCCTCTTTGATGGGATGGTCATGATCAATGACCTTGAGATCATTGCTGCCGACATCAAAGCATCTAACGATGTCATCCATGTGATCGATTTCATCATCCTGCCTCCTGCTGAAAAAAAGGAACAAAATACAATAAAAGGCGACCTGCCCAGGCTGGTGTTCAATCATTATTCAAAAAAAATGTTAATAGCTAAAATACACCTCTTTGCTCGATGAGCCGTTTTTACGTTAATTTGAAACTCAAATAGCATGTACCCCGGAAAGACTCTTGCAGTGCTCGCAAGCGATAACCATACAACGGTTTGGATGTGTAGTGCAACGGGTATAGACATGAGTTTGATCAAGCAAACAAAATCTTTGGTATAAATTAATAGGTTAGATGACGCAATCTAATTTGTTCGATAATTCCATTCCAGATTTATATGTTTTTTGGGAAATGCTTAAGAAAATGAGATCAAGGATCGGGCTGACAGAGGAAACCATGAGAAAGCGAAGCCTATCAATTTTAGGTCACTTCACCCGATTGTCTGGGTAAAATTATCTACAGAACTATGAGGATTATAAAACGAAGGAGATATCAATGAAAATAAGCTGGGATGCTAAACTTGAGAATTTCAATGGAAAAGTGGTCTTGATCACCGGCGGGGCGGGTGTGCTGGGATCAAAGATGGCTTCAGTGCTCTATCAACTGGGAAGTGTTGTAATCATCTGTGACTTGAACAAGCAATCAGCTGACGATAAAGTAGCACAGATAGAGAGGCAGGGTGGAAATGGTAAGATCATTGCCTATCAGGTGAATGTCCTTGAACACGACTCTATCTCAAAACTTGCGCAAACCGTCGTCAAAAAACATGGAAAGATCGATTGCCTCATCAACGCGGCTGGCGGCAACCATCCAAAAGCAACCACTTCGGCTGATATATCCTTTTTTAATATTGCTGATGAGAATCTCAAATCTGTGCTAGATCTCAACATGCTCGGAACAGTTTTACCATGTCAGGTGATTGGAAAATTGATGGCAGAGCAGCATGAAGGCATTATTCTCAATATTTCCTCGATGACTGCGTTTACGCCCCTGACGCGTATTCCGGCGTACTCGGCTGCTAAAGCGGCGGTATCGAATTTCACCCAATGGCTGGCGGTTCATATGGCGCAGGAATACAATCCGGCTATCCGTGTTAATGCGATCGCCCCGGGCTTCTTCCTGACAGAGCAGAATAGATATTTGCTGCTGGATGAAGGTGAACTGACAGCGCGGGGGCAGCAGATTATTGACCACACGCCCATGGCACGCTTTGGCGATCCGGAGGACCTGATTGGCACGATGCTCTGGCTGCTTTCACCGGCATCATCCTTTGTGACGGGTATTGTCGTCCCCATAGATGGAGGATTCTCCGCTTACAGCGGCGTATGATCATGCAGACAAAACAATTATTCAAAAATACGGATTTCCTTACAGAATCTGAGATCAATGCCGTAGTTCATGAAAGCTTCTCCGGGAACTTTCGGGGAGAGAAAGTGCTCGTCATTATCCCGGATCACACACGGACCCTGCCGCTGCCTGTCTTTTTCAAGTCCCTTACAACAACACTGGTCGATGCGGAACAATTGGATTTTCTTGTTGCGCTGGGCACCCATCCATCTTTATCTGAATCGCAACTGAATAAACTTGTGGGTGTATCACCGGCTCAGCGAAGATCGGAGTATAAAAATATCCGCATTATCAATCATCAATGGGAAAATCCCGAAGCACTCGTTTCCATCGGAACTTTTGAAAAGGATGAGATTGTTGCATTATCCGGTTCATCCTGGCATCCTTCCCTTCCAGACCGGATCAACATCCGTATCAATAAGATCATTTTTGACTACGATCATATCCTGATTTTGGGCCCCATTTTCCCGCATGAGGTAATTGGCTTCTCCGGCGGCGCAAAGTATCTATTTCCGGGTATTTCAGGTCCGGAGATCACACACGCAACCCATTGGCTGGGCGCCCTCGCAACCGTCGTGAATACCATTGGCATAAAAGAGACGCCTGTACGTTTGATGGTTGACGCAGCAGCTCGTAAAGTCTCTGTACCCATTTCGCTGATCGCTTGCGTGATGGATGGTCATGACCTGGCAGGTATTTTTATCGGTGATCTTTTTCAAGCATGGGAACAAGCCGTGGAACTATCTTATTCCAGGAATATCAGCTGGAAGCAGCGGCGGTTTGAGCAGGTCCTTTCCTGCCCCCCGCCCATGTATGATGAGTTATGGACAGCCGCGAAAGCCATGTATAAGATCGAGCCAATTGTCGAGCAGGGTGGTCAGGTGATCGTCTATGCCCCCCATCTTGATACGGTCAGTCTCGCGCACGGAAAGTACATCGAGCAGGTCGGCTATCACACACTGCCCTATTTCCTGGCGGATTGGGACGCATTCAGCCATTATCCTCTGGGTGTACTCGCTCACAGCACCCATTTCCGTGGCAGCGGAATGATGGTTGATGGTGTTGAAAAGCCGAATGTGGACCTTTATCTCGCCAGCCGGATATCCCGTGAGGATTGTGAGCAACTTAATCTGAAATATATCGATCCAGCAAAGATCGATCTAAACGCGTTTATTGATAAAGAAGAAGATAGCATTCTCTATGTACCAGATGCAGGTGAGAAGCTGTATAGATATCGGAAAAACGAATAGGACCTAATCATGTTCCTGATTCTCATGGGCGTGTCCGGTTGCGGCAAGACGACCATTGGTGAGGGCGTCTCCAGCGAGCTGGGTATTCCTTTCTATGATGGGGATGATTTTCATCCGCAGGAAAATATTGAAAAAATGGCAGCCGGAATCCCACTTAACGATGTCGATCGGGAAGCGTGGTTGAACAAGCTCAGGGACCTGATCGAGGCAGGGTTAAAGGATGGCAAATCGGGCATCATCGCCTGTTCAGCTCTCAAGCAGAAATACAGGAACAAGCTCCTCGTTGACGCGAAATGTGTTTTCTTCGTCTACCTGAAAGGGTCATTCGATCTTATTTTTAATCGTATGAACGCGCGCTCGGATCACTACATGAAGGCTGATATGTTGAAAAGCCAGTTCGAAGCGCTTGAAGAACCAGACGATGTCTTCACCGTGGATATCTCGCGGTCACCGAATGAGATCATCTCGCGTGTGTGCAGTTTTATGAAACAAAAACGCACATAATACCTGGAAAATTGTCAGTAAGCTGATGGCAGTACTCATAATCGAAAGGCGCCCCCGGCGCGACTCGAACGCGCAACCAACTGATTCGAAGTCAGGTACTCTATCCATTGAGCTACGGGGGCTTCGACCACATTATACCCGAATCTCTCCGCACCTCCGCCATCCTGTTATACAATCATTAAAAACGTCGGAGGTATCGCATGGTGAGGGAATTCTTATGGTGGCGAGACGGGGTCATCTATCAGATTTATCCGCGCTCTTTCAACGATTCTACTGGTGATGGTATCGGCGACCTCAACGGCATCACTGAGAAGATCGGCTACCTCGCTGAGCTGGGCGTGAATGCTATCTGGCTTTCGCCCATCAATCCCTCACCCGATGTCGATTTCGGCTATGATGTCGCTGACTACCGTGCCATCGACCCCAAGTTCGGCAGCATGGCAGACTTCGACCGTCTTCGCAAAACCGCCGCGGATGCCGGCATTGCGCTTGTCATGGACCTTGTTCTTAACCACACCTCTGACCAGCATCCCTGGTTCCTCTCTGCTTGCAAGTCGCGCGATGATCCTTACCGTAATTACTACATCTGGCGGGATCCTGCCCCGGATGGCGGACCGCCCAACAATTGGCAGGCCGTCTTTGGCGGACCTGGCTGGGAATGGGATGAAAAAACCAGTCAGTATTACTACCACATGTTCTATCAGCAGCAGCCCGATGTCAATTGGCGCAATCCACGTGTCCGTCAGGAGATGCTCGACGTTTTCCGCTTCTGGCTCGACAAGGGTGTGAAAGGCTTTCGCCTGGATGTCTTTAACGTCTATTTCAAGGACGCCCACTTACGTGACAATCCCTTCGCCCTGCGCGGCATCCGCCCCTTTGACCGCCAGATCCACCAGTATGATTTTGACCGGCCCGAGTTGACCGGTGTTTTGCGGGATATCCGCCGCGTTCTGGACAGCTACGACGCGGCTTACGCTATCGGTGAGACCTTTATGAGCACCCCTGAGAAGGCCGCTGGCTATACCGGAGATGATCTCCTGCATGCCTGCTTTAATTTCAAGGTCACCGAATCTCGCTATGATTCGTGCATGCTCATGCGCCGTATTGTCGAATGGGAGCGGGCTCTGGGTCCGGATAGATGGCCCAATTACGCTTTCAATAATCACGATACCAAACGCTCTGCGACCCGTTTCACCCATGGCGAGAATGACGACCGCCTCAAGGTCATGGCTGCTCTGCTTCTCTCCCTGCGCGGCACGCCCTTCCTTTACTATGGCGAGGAGATCGGCATGCGTGACATCAAAGTGCTCCGTAAAGATATTCTCGATCCCATTGGAAAGCGCTACTGGCCCATCTTCGTCGGCCGCGATGGATGCCGCGCGCCCATGCAGTGGGATGGTTCTCCTCAGGCTGGTTTCACCAGCGGCGATCCCTGGCTGCCGGTGCATCCCAACCACATCCGTCGGAACGTTGCGCAGCAGGAACAGGATACGGACTCCCTGCTGCATTTCTACCAGCGTATGCTTGCCCTGCGCCGTGCCCAGCCCGCCCTCATCCGCGGTGAATTCACGCCCCTGGATGCCGGCGCCCGCGCGGTCATGGCTTATGCGCGCAAATTGGGTGATGAAACCGTGTGCGTTTTGCTCAACTTCAGCCGTCGCCCGCACACCGTCACACTTCCACCCGGAAAACGCTATACCTCCCTGCTCAGTAGTGATAGCCGGCCGGATGGCAGTGCCCTCAGCGGCACCTTCACCATAAAGGGGAATGAAGCCCTTATCACCTATGAGGAATGACGCGCTGCCCTGCGTGGCTATCAGGTATACTTTGCCTCACCAATGAAAAATGATATGAAAAAGAACATTCAGGAGCATAAGAAACGATGGGAACGCGAGACTCTCGATCCCGTACGCAGGAAATACCCGGAGCGCAAAGAGGCGTTTCGCACTTCCTCCGACATTGATGTGCCGCGGGTTGCCCTGCCTGAGGAGCGCGATTATCTCAGCCAACTGGGCTTGCCGGGCGAATATCCCTTCACGCGCGGCGTCCAGCCCACCATGTACCGTGGGCGCCTGTGGACGATGCGCCAGTACGCCGGCTATGCCGATGCTGAGGAATCTAACCGGCGCTATCGTTTCCTGCTCGACCAGGGCCAGACCGGACTATCAGTTGCATTTGACCTGCCCACCCAGATTGGCTATGACAGCGATGATCCCATCGCGGCCGGCGAGGTCGGCAAGGTCGGCGTTGCCATCTCCTCCCTCCATGATATGCGGCAGCTCTTCGCGGGTATCCCGCTCGACAAAGTCTCCACTAGCATGACCATCAACGCCCCCGCAGCTGTCTTATTGGCTATGTATATTGCGGTTGCGGAGGAGCAGGGCGTCAGGGCGGATAAGCTGCGCGGCACCATCCAAAATGACATATTAAAGGAATACATCGCCCGCGGGACTTATATCTTCCCGCCGCGACCCTCCATGCGCCTGATCACCGATGTCTTTTCTTATTGCAAAGAGCGCATCCCGCGCTGGAACACGATCAGCATCTCCGGTTATCATATCCGCGAGGCGGGCGCCACCGCTGTGCAGGAACTGGCGTTCACTTTCATCAACGCCATCGCCTATGTCGAGGCGGCTATTGGGAAGGGGCTCGCGGTCGATGACTTCGCTGCCCAGCTGTCCTTCTTTTTTGCCTGCCACAACAACTTCCTCGAGGAGATCGCCAAGTTCCGTGCTGCCCGCCGCATCTGGGCAAAGCTGATGAGGGAACGCTTCAACACGCAGGACGAGCGCTCCATGCGCATGCGTTTCCATACCCAGACCGGCGGCTCGACCCTCACCGCCCAGCAGCCCGAGAACAACATTGTCCGCACCGCCCTCCAGGCGCTGGCGGCCGTGCTCGGCGGTACGCAGTCTCTGCATACCAACAGCATGGACGAGGCTCTCTCACTGCCCACCGAGAAAGCGGTCCAGATTGCCCTGCGCACCCAGCAGATCATCGCCCATGAGTCCGGTGTCGCTGATACCGTTGACCCGCTGGCCGGCTCCTACGCTATTGAAGCACTGACCGATGCTATCGAAGAAGGCGTGATGGACTATATCCGCAAAGTGGATGCGGTCGGCGGCGCGCTGGAGGCCATCCAGAATGGTACCATTCAGGGCGAGATTGCTGAGTCCGCTTACCAGTTCCAGAAGCGCGTCGAAGCTGGGGAGGAGATCATCGTGGGTGTCAACACTTTTGAGCAGGAAGAAGCGCTCAACCTCGATGTGCTCAAGGTTGATCCGGCACTCGAGCAAGCCCGCCGCGAACAGCTCGCTGCCCTGCGCACGTCCCGTGACCGGGCGCCGGTCGATGCCACCCTGGCGGATATGCTGAAAGCTGCTGAGAACGGTGACAACCTGATGCCCCATTTCATCGCCTGCGTCAAAGCCGAGGCAACCCTGGGCGAAATCTGCAATGCCCTGCGCGGCCTGTGGGGTGAATACCAGCCGCCCGTGTGGGCTTAAAGGAGAACTGAACGATGCCGAAGATCACCAGGATGAACCACGTTGCTATCGCCGTTGCAGATATCAAGGACGCGCTCGCTTTCTGGCGCGACGCCCTCGGCCTGGAACTTGACCACGTTGAGGCGGTCCCCTCGCAAAAGGCGAAAGTGGCTTTCCTGCCGGTCGGGGAGAGCGAGGTTGAGCTTGTCCAGCCCACCGCGGATGAGACCGGTACCGCTAAGTATTTGGCGAAGCACGGGCCCGGCATGCACCACCTGTGTTTCCAGGTTGATGACATTGACGGCATGCTGGCACAGCTGAGGGAGAAGGGCGTGAGCCTGATCAATGAGCGAGCGATCGCGCTGGAGGGCCGCCGTATGGCCTTTATCCATCCAAAGAGCGCCTGCGGCGTGCTGGTGGAGCTGTATGAACTGACGAGGGAGTAGTACCAACATGCTTCTGTTTTTGGCTTAAAAAGTCCGTTGCCGAACGAAGATGACCCGCAGCCCATGAGGGAAATCGACGCGGCTTGCTCTGAAAGCCTCGCGATACCAGGAGGCGCTGATGGGACAGAATTGGACAAAATGGGACACTTTTAAAGTAATAGGGTGATTTTTGGGGGACACAGGGGTGAAAAATGGGGGATGGGAAGCGGGGATAAACGGGGGATTTCTGGTTTGACCGCTTGCAATGCGCGATCCCGCTTTGTATGATAGGGTGGATGCAAAAAGGAAGGTGTTGAATGAACGAAAGCAATCTGACACTGCAGCAGGAACAGGCGCTTGTGCTGGCGTTGAGCGGGAAGAAGGACACGGAGATCGGGGCAGCCATTGGGGTATCGCGTAAGACGGTCAACCGCTGGCGGCACCATGATCAGGATTTCCGGCTGGCGCTGGCGGATCGGCGGGAAGTCCTGCGGGAGGGGACGGCGGACGCGCTGCAGGCATTATCAACGCAGGCGATCGGGGTGCTGTCTGCCGCCATGCAGAGCGAAAACGAACATGTGCGGCTGAAGGCGGCAGCGCTGGTGCTGAAGAGTGGCGTGCGGCGGCGCAGGACGGCCGATCAGGTTCGCGTTGACCGCGAGGTGATCGAACGCCAGATCGTGATCACGGCGCTGGAGGAATCGCTGACGGAGATTGGGAGAGCAGGATAGTTAATCGGGGGCGTTGGGTGAATTTTCCAACGCACCCTATTATGATGGGATATTTTTTAGAAACCCACTTTTTCAATTCGCTGGCATACATGACCGCCTGAAGGAGCGCGGCGTACGCCTGATCAATGAGGAACCAATCGCCATCGAAGGCATCCCTATGGCTTTCATTCATCCCAAAACCGCAAGTGGGGTACTAGCGGAGCTGTATGAGTCAATCAAGGAATAGAATTACTCATTGCTATGATCGCATTATTTT
>Ga0180434_10001080_pt1 | contig 39831 bp, 30 predicted proteins | sample SS_ome_7_FD_132453 | JGI IMG/M metagenome (GOLD analysis project Ga0180434, IMG submission 132453) | Hypersaline lake sediment archaeal communities from the Salton Sea, California, USA - SS_1_D_2 metaG | ecosystem: Environmental > Aquatic > Non-marine Saline and Alkaline > Hypersaline >... | reverse complement strand
GCAGAGCGCGAAGAGACAAACTGCTGCAGTGCGCATACTCCCTCCCTTTCCCATGCGACAGTGTGGATGTCGCGAAGCACATTCACGTGGCACGTGCGGAGTGCCGGAACAACAGAATGATACCGCGTTAATTGATTGTATGGCAAGGGGTTAACGGCCCGACCTTTCTGGCTTAGCACACAAATGCACCTTTGCTGGAGTCGCCTGTTCGGCAATGCATTGGGTCGTGCGATGCCGTTCGCTATACTGCATCGAACGCGGAGGTAGGGATGACACAGCTCGCTTTTCTCGGCAGCGGCATCATGGGATTGCCGATGAGCCTCAACCTGATCGCGGCCGGCTACCGGCTCGCGGTCTACAATCGCACCGCCGAGAAGGCTCACCGCGCGGTCGCCGCCGGTGCGACGCACGCGCAAACGCCGCGCGCGGCGGCGGAGGGCGCGGAGGCGGTGATCGTGATGGTCACCGGGCCCGAGGCGGTCGATGAACTGCTCGCCGGACCCGACGGCGTGCTCGCTGGCCTCGCCCCCGGGGCCGCGCTCGTCAACATGAGCACCGTCTCGCCCGCCTACGCGCGATCGCTGGGTGCGCGATTGGCGGCCGAGGGGATTCCCTATCTCGATGCGCCCGTCTCCGGCTCGAAGAAGCCGGCTGAAGAGGGAACGCTCGTCGTGCTCGCTGGCGGCGAGGGTGAGCTGATCGAGCGCCTGGAGCCGATGTTTCTCGCCCTCGGCAAACGCGTCGTTGCCTGCGGCGACGTCGGGCGCGGCAGCGAAATGAAGATGGCCGTCAATCTCCTGCTCGGGATCATGATGGGCGGCCTGTGCGAGGCGTTCGAATTCGGCGCGGCGTGCGGCATCGACCGCGAGCTCCTGCTCGAGACGTTTCTCGCCGGTCCGTTGAACTGCGGTCTCTTCGAGCTGAAACGCGAGATGCTGCTGGCTGGTGACTACCCGCCGCAGTTTCCTTACAAGCACATGACCAAGGACATCCGCTTCGCGCTGCAGACGGCCGATGCGGCGGGCGCCGCGGTGCCGCTCGGCCACGCGCTCTTCCAGCTCTATCGCGAGGGCATCGGGCGCGGCTTGGGCGACGCGGACTTAGCCGCCCTGCAGCGCGTGCTGCGCCTGCGGGGCGACGCCGCGCAGCGGACGAAGGAGTAGAGCCCATGGCGCGGGGAAGCGGACAGGAGTTCATGAACGCCACACGACATGCGCGGCTCCAATTGCCGGACCAGCAACGCGGCTTGCCGCAGCCCCCGCTGGAGGCGTTGCCGGCGGCGGTCGGTGAGGCCGTGGCGCTGCCGCCGCCCGAGGAGTTCCTTTCCTACACGCGACTGGGGGCGGCCGGCACGGCGCTCGGCGATCTGCTCGCGCGGCGCACGAGCTTGCGCGCCTACGCCGAGGCGCCACTCGCGCTCGACGAATTCGCCTTCCTGCTCTGGGCGACCCAGGGGGTCAAGGGGCTGATCGAACGCCGCGCCACGCTGCGCCCCGTGCCCTCGGCCGGTGCGCGCCACGCGTTCGAGACGCGCGTGCGCGTGCACCGCGTCGCCGGTCTCGCGGCGGGTCTCTATCACTACGATGCGCTGCGCCACCGTCTGCTGCCGCTGGCGACGGCGGATGACTGGGACGAGCGCCTGGTGGCCGCCTGCTACGACCAGCGCTTCCTTGCCGCGAGCGCGGCCACCTTTCTGTGGGTCGCGGTTCCCTATCGCATGACCTGGCGCTACAGCGATCGCGGCTACCGCTACTTGCACCTCGATGCGGGGCACGTCGCGCAGAACCTCTACCTGGCGGCCGAGGCGGTCGGCGCCGGCGCCTGCGCCGTCGCCGCCTTTGACGACCAGGCGGCCAACGCCCTGCTCGAGCTCGATGGCCGCGACCAGTTCCTGATCTACCTCGCCGCGGTCGGCAAGCGCGCCTAGCCGCGCGTGGGCGCTCGGCCCACGCTGCCGCGACGCGGATGCGGGGCTCCGCGCTAGAGCTGCAGCAGGTACTGCACCTTGACGAAGTACTGTCGCTGAGTCGGCTTCCAGCGGTCCGCCGGCAATCCCGCTGCGTCCGGACGATCGCCCGCGCCCGCGCCGGCGGGAAACTCGACCTGCCGGCTGTTCGCGCCGAGATAGAGCACCGTGAAGGGATTGAGGCGGTAGGTGAGCAGCGGCTCGAGATCGAGGGCGCGGTCGAAGTCGTCGTACTGCGTGATCAGGCGCAGGAAGAGCTCGCGCGTGAACTGGAACGTGATCCGCGTGCGCGCAATGTAGCCGTCGAAGATCGTCGCCCCGCCGCGGCGCTCCGCGAGCTGGTAGTAGGAGAAGCTCGGTTGGATGCGCATGCGCGCATGCGGCTTGAGCGAGATCCACGCCTCCGCGACCCAGTCGTTGGCTGTCCGCGGATCGCTGGCAGTGCGGTAGATCGTCCGCCCGCGGCGCACGTAGAAGCCCCCTTCGCCCCATTCACTCGGGTGGGAGTCGACGTCGATCCAGGCGGCCAGCAGATTGTCGAAGCGCTGGCCCCCGTACGCCTCGCGCGAGAACTCGACGCCCGTCGCCACGTGCGTCTGGGTGACGAAGGAGGTCCAGAGGGAGGCATCGATCCAGTCGCTCTTGAACTCACCGTCGTAGTTCCAGCGCCGCCCGAGATTGAGATTCTGGCCCCACTCGACGAGCAGGTCGCGGTTGGGCCGGAAGTAGACGCTGTTGGCGTAGATCACCTGCCGGTAGTGGTTCTGGCGCGTGAAGCCGTTCGCCGTGCGAAAGGCGGGGCTGTATTCCCAGAAGTCGAGGTCGTTGCTCCAGTGGCTCGTCTCGCGTTCGAGGCTGGCGTAGAGCGCATGGCCCGAAAACGTCTCTCCGTCGAAGCCATACGTATGGCCCGCGCGGTCGAAGACGATCGAGTTGATCCCGGCCGTCAGCGTCGTGTCGTTCGGTTCTTCCGTGTGACTGGCGACGGCCTGGAACTCGAGCTGGGTCGTTGGATGAAAACGGATGCGTCCGTCGATGCCGGCGGTCGAACCACTGCCGTCGAAGCGTTCGTCGAAGCGGCGGTCGGTCGCCAGGAACCCGACGTAGGAGTTCTCGAGCAGCGTCCGCCGCAGGCGAACGATATTCGTATAGCTCGCCACATCGTGGATCGCGTTGCGCGCCAGTGGGCGGTAGCTGCGCTCCTCGCCCGGCAAGAGCACGGGTGAGTTGCGATCGCGCGCGAGGAGATAGAGCACTGCGTAGCGTCCGAAGGTCCCGGTCAGCTTGACCGCCGCCTGCGGGTCGTTGATCGAGCGCGTGTAGATCGCATCGATCCAGGTGCCGTAGAGGTCGCTCCCTTCCTGAAAGAAGGGCCGGCGCTCAGGGTAGAAGAGGGCGAAGGTCGAGTTGACGTCGATCTGCCCGGCGTCGGATTCGATCTGGCTGAAGTCGGGGTTGACCGCCACTTCGACCGATGCGCTCGACGTGATTCCATAGCGTGCGTTCAGCGAGAGCCGTCCCTCCGGATCCTCGCGCTCGAAGGGCCCGTGGGGGTCGTGCGGCGGCTCGCGCCGGTAGGTCTGGTAGCCGACGCCGCTGGCGATCAGGTCGATGTTGCGCCCCGGGGTGATGTCGCTGACGCCGGTCAAGGTGCCCCACTGGCACATCCAGCAACTGATGTCACGGTCGATCGCCGCCCACGTGTAGCGGCGGCGCACCTCGCGCTGATGGTCGCGCCAGACGTTGAAGCGCCACGTCTGCTCGGCTCGATCCGGGAAACGCAGACTGGCGAACGGGATCGCCAGCTCGACCTGATAGCCGTCGGGCGTGATGCGCCCGCGCGACTGCCAGATCAGATCGAAGCCGATCTCCTCGGAGCCGTCGCTGTTGACCCGCAGGTCGCCCTGGATGCCGTAGGGGTTGACGAAGAACTCGTAGCCCCAGGCGAGGTCACCGTAGGTCTCGAGCATGATCCCGAAGTAATCGTCGCGGAAGATCGCGTCGCGCTCGCACCAGGAAACGCGCACCTCCCCCGGATCGTCGGCGGCGATCAGCGCGACGTAGAGGTTCTCGTCGTCGTAGGTGACCCACGCCTCGGAATGGACCGGCGGTTCGAGCAAGTCGCCGGGCGAATGCTGCGTGAACCCGTCGGCCACGGCGGCGCCGATCCAGCCCGGGTCATCCAGATCGCCGTCGATCCGAATTGCGCCGGTCGCGCGGCGGACTTCGAGACCGGGAAGAAACGTCGGCTGGAAGGGCGCCGCGCCCTGGGCGCGGGCGCCGGCGGCGAGGCCGCTCGCCACATAGACGACGGCCAGGATCCAGAGCACGCGCGCCAATCGGCACCCTCGCTCGCTGGGCATGGGGACTCCTCTCGCATCGGTGCGGGTGGCCCGGATGTCGCGGCCGGGGAACACTAGCTAGACGCGGGCCGCGGGCGTGGGGTTGCAGCGCCCCCCCGGACCCAAGACAGACGGCGCCGTATGGCCTTCGCTCGAGGCGGCTCCGACTTGCAAGGCTGTGGCGCAAGGGGGTGTTGGGGAGGCGTCGGCACCCGTCGGTCTAGCCAGACTCGTGCGCGCCCACGGGGGAAGTCTCGTTCTCGATCGCCTGCAGCAGCTCGCCGAAAACGTTGTGGGCAACGAAGTAGGCCTGCGGCGTGACGCGGGCGCCGGTGTCGTCGATCTCCATGAACCCAGTGCCGGCGAGGAAGCGGGCGCGGCGAGTGGCCCGCTCGAGCGCCCGCCCGCCGATTCCGGCCGCTTCGATCTCGGTCCAAGTGAGCCCCTCGGCGCGGCGCAGGCCGAGCAGGATCAGCTCGCGGATCTCGTCCGAGCGGGAGAGGCGGTAGCGCTCGCGGTAGGGACGGCGCGGCGACTCGCGGAGCTGCGCCAGGTAGCCGGGCAGGTCGGCGGCATTGCACCAGCGCACCTCGCCGTTGAACGAGTGCGCCGCCGGACCGAGGCCGTAGTAGGGCCGCCGCTGCCAGACGTCGAGATGGTGGCGGCAGCGATGGCCCGGCCGGCAGAAGTTGGAGAGCTCGTACTGCTCGTACTCCCCCTCGGTCAACGTCTGCCGGAACGCCTCGTACTGCAGGTAGGCATCCTCGTCGAGCGGCGTCTCGAACCGGTCGGCGTGCAGGAGTTGATGGAAGATCGTCTCTTCCTCCGGCGTCACCTGATAAGCGGAGAGATGCTCCGGCTGCCAGTGCAGCGCCTCTTCGAACGAAGTGCGCCAGGTCTGCATCGTCATGCCGGGCAAGCCGTAGACGAGATCGATACTCATGTTCCGGCACCCGGCACTGCGCACGACGTCGAGCGCGGCGCGCACGCGGTCGGGCGTGCTCATGCGCCCGAGTAGCTGCAGCATCTTCTCATCGAAGCTCTGCGCGCCGACGCTGACGCGGTTGTAGCCGGCGGCGATCGCGCCGCCGATCAACTCGGGCGAGACGCTCTCGGGGTTCGACTCCAACGTCACTTCACACGTCTCGAGCCAGCGCGGTCCCTCGCGCAGGATGGCAAGCAGCCGTTCCAGGCGGTCGGGACCGAGCACGGATGGCGTGCCGCCGCCGACGTAGAGGCTGGCGACGCGCACCGGGGCGTCGTCGAGGGCTTCGTCTTCCCGCACGAGACGCCATTCGTTCGCGAGCGCGGTCAAGAAGCGGTCGTAGTCGTGGGCTCCGCCGCGAACGCTGTAGAAGCTGCAGTAGCGGCACTTGTAATGGCAAAAGGGGATGTGGACGTAGAGCGAGATCTCGCGCTGCGGCTGGGGAGCGCTCGAGGTATCGGCGACCATCGATCTTCCTCTCGCGAGTGGTGCCGCGGAGGCGGCGAACGCGCCGCGCGCCGGCCCACCCATCCCGGCTCCGCCCCCGGCGGAACCGCCGTGCCACAGTAGCCGAGGCGGCCCCCAGCGTTCAAGCTGCAGGGTTGGCAGGCCGGCGCCGGGGTGGCACTCTTGGCGCCAGCCATCACCCTGGAAGGAGGACTCGATGCAGCCACTCGAGCGACACACCGCCCATCTCGTCCCGCGCGCAGAGGTCGCCGCGCGCATTCGTGCGCTCCAGGAGACGCTCGCCCGCGAAGAGGTGGCGCTGGCCTACATCGATCATCTGACCGACCGGCTCTACTACGCGGGAACGATCCAGGAGGGCGTGCTCCTCGTGCCGGCCGCGGGGGAGGCGCGCTTCTACGCGCGCAAGAGCTTCTCGCGGGCCGAGCAGGAGTCGCCGCTGCCGGTGGAGCCGTTCCCGGGCCGCCGCGGACTGGCCGCGCTGTTGGAGGAGCGCGGGGTGCGCGGCGCGCGCGTCGGGCTTGCCCTCGACGTGACCCCGGCGCCGACCTACCTCTGGCTGACCGAGAAGGTCGGCGCACAGGCGGTCGACTTGGCGCTCGCGATCCGGTTGCAGAAGGCGGTCAAGAGCGCGTGGGAGCTGGCGCAGATCACGCGCGCGGCCGAGCAGGCGAATCGCGTGCTGGCGGCGGCGCCCGAGCTCCTGCGCCCGGGTGCGACGGAGCTCGAGGTGAGCGCCGAGATCGAGAAGCGGCTGCGTCTGGGGGGGCATCCCGGCACGCTGCGCATCCGCCGCCCGGGGCTCGAGCTCGGGATGATCTACGTCGTCTCGGGGGCGGGGGGGCTCTACCCGACGAACTTCGACGGGCCCGATGGAGCAGAGGGGCTCTATCCGACGGCGGTCTCGGGGGCGGGACGCAAAGAGCTCGCCGCGGGCGAGACGGTGATGATCGACATGGTCTCCTCCTACAACGGCTACCAGGCCGACACGACGCGCCTCTTCGCCGTCGGGCGCGAGGTACCGCAAGAGGCGGCGCGCGCGCAGCGCTTCTGCCTCGACGTGCTCGCGCGCATTGAAGCGCAGCTCAAACCCGGCGCCAACTGCGGCGCGATCTACCGCGAGACGCTCGCCTGGGCGCAAGAGCGCGGACTGCCCGAGGGGTTCATGGGCTACGGTGAGAACCAAGTGAAGTTCTTCGGTCACGGCGTCGGGCTCGATCTCGACGGCTTCCCGATCCTGGCGGCCAAGGTCGATCTCGAGCTTGCCGAGAACATGGTGATCGCCGTCGAGCCGAAGGCGTTCCTGACCGGCGTTGGCCCGGTCGGGGTCGAGAACACGTATCGAATCACGGCGGACGGATGCGAGTCGTTCTGCCCCTTGGAAGGCGAGATCGTCGCCCGCGTGTGACGCGGGCCACGCGTGGGAGGGCGCACACGGCCGGCAGGTCGGCTGTACGGGCGCTCGCATGGGGGAGTGCCGCTCTGGCGGTGGCGCTGCTGGTCGCTTCCCTGACCGCTTGCACGCGCCCGCTGCCGCCGCGCGCCTATCCCCTCGATCCTCCGCGCACGCCGGTCGAACGGCGGATCGAACGCGGCCTCGAGTCTTGGCTCGGGACCCCCTACTGCTACGGCGGCACCGATCGCCGCTGCGCCGATTGCTCCGGCTTCGTCGGAGCGCTCTACGCTGAGCTATTTGATCTCGAGCTGCCGCGGCGCGCGGTGCAGATCGCGACGCGCGGGCGCAAGGTCTCGGCGCGCGAGCTGCGCGCGGGCGACCTGCTCTTCTTTCGCACCGCCCCCCACGAGCATCATGTGGGCATCTACCTGCGCGCGGGCAAGTTCGTGCACGCCTCGTGCCACGCGGGCGTGACACTCTCCTCGTTGGAGGAGCGCTACTGGCGCCGCCGCATCTGGACCGCACGCCGCGTGCTCTAGCGCAGCCGGGCGGAAGCCGGCACCCCGGCGCGGGATCTGGGCCAGGCGCTATTCGTCGCCTGTGAGCGCAGCGATGCGCCGTTCGACGTGCGCGCGCAGGCGCGGCGAGAGGGGGACGACGCCGGGCGGCGCGTCCTCGCCCCGGGCGTCGTCGTCAGCGGCCAGCGCGCGGCGGTAGGCGGCGGCGGCGCGCCCGGCGGCGGTGGAATCGCCCGCCAGCGAGAAGGCGTCAAGCCGCGCCGGGGCCTCCGGCCGGGCGCGGGCGAGGCGGTACCAGGCGTCGGCCAGGACGAGGTGCGTGCGCGGGGAAGCGAGGCGTGCCCGCGCAACGGCGGCCGCCCCGCGCTCGTTCGCCTGCGACCAGCGGGCGAGCTGCGCTTCGGCCTCGGTGAGCATCGCGCGCAGCGCGGCCGGGGCTTCGCCGTCGGCCGCGGGGTCGGCGTGGCCGGCAATGCGCTCGAGCAGGGGCCAGGCGTCGGACGCGGGCGACTCGGCCGTCGGAGCGGCGGCTTCGACCCGGGCGACCGCTTCGGTGCGCGCGGCGGGTGCCTCCGGGACGGCTGCTCGGTCAAGCGTCTCGGCCCCGGAAGCGCGCGCCTCTGACTTGCCGCGCGCGCGCGGCGCGGCCTGCCCGGCGGTCTCGAGCGCCTCCGGGTCGGGCGCCGCGGGAGGGGTGTCGTCGGCCGCCTCGCGCGCGGCGGGCGGGGCGATGTCGAGCTCGGGCGCCAGCGCCCGGTGCGGCAGTTCCGGATCGCGGGACAGCACGGCGATCGTCACCAGGGCCGCCGCGGCCGCCGTGCCGGCGATCCCGATCCAGCGCCAGGGGAGGATCGTCAGGCGGCGCCGGCGGCGGGGGGCGCGGCCTGCCGGCTGAGCGTCGCCCGCTTCGTCCGTCCGCCGGTAGAGATCCGCTTCGAGCGGCGCAGCGGCGATCGCTTCGGGCGTCGGCGGGGCATCGTCGGCCGAGGTGGCGGGGGCTGGCGGTGCGGCGCGCCCCTCTTGCCCGGCGCGGTGCTCGTGCTCGAGCGCCTGTTCCTCTCGGCGCCGGCGCTCGGCCGCGGCGAGATCGTGCTCGTTCTGGAAGCGCGCGAGCAGCGCATCGAAGGCGGCCTCGTCTTCGGGCCGTGCCTCGCCGGCCACCGTGCCGGCGAGAGCATCGGTGGCGGCCAGCGTCGCCTGCCGCGCCGCGCAGGCCGCGCAGCGGGCGAGGTGCTCGCGCACGCGCTCCGCCTCGGCCGCCGGTAGCTCGCCGTCTGCGAAACGCGTCAAGCGTGCGCGCACCCAATCACACGTCGCCGTCATTCGGCCTGCTCCTTTCCCCTTCCAGGGCGGCCTGCAGCTGGCGCCGGCCGCGGTTGAGCCGCGACATCACCGTCCCGATCGGGATCGCCAGCGTCGCGGCGATCTCCCGGTAGCTCAACTGAGCCAGCAGCCGCAGCTCGAGCACGACGCGCTGTTCCGGTGCCAGTTCGGCCAGCGCGCGGCGCACTGCGCGCAGCAGCGCCGAGCGCTCCTGGCGGGCGACTGTCTCCCAGTCGGCCAGCCAGACGCCGTCGTGCGCATCGCCGTCCCCGGCGTCTCCGGCGTCCGCCCGTCCGCCGCGGCGCACATCGAGCGCGACCTCGCGGCGATCGCGGCGCAGGTGATTGCGCGCCAGGTTGACCCCGATCTGCATCAGCCAGGGGCCGAACGGCCGCCCCTGCTCGAAGCGATGCAGGAAGCGGTAGGCGCGCAGGAAGGTCTCCTGGACGAGGTCCTCGGCATCCTCTGTATTGCGTACGATGCCGCGCAGCAGCCGGCGCAACGGGCCGTGGTAGCGCTTCATCAGCGCCGCGAAGGCCTGTGCGTCACCCTCGAGCGCCGCCGCGACCCGGTGGGCCTCGTGTTCGGGGCTCGTCGGTCCACCCTCGCTCACGCCTCTCCCCCCGTTACTACCACGCGCGGCCCGAGATCTATTCCCGCCTCACTGCGACTGAAAGCCAGTCTGCCACACACCACCGCCGCCGACCAGCGCCCCGCCCACGTCGCCGCCGAGCAGCGGCCACCCCGCGTGCCCCACATCTGCCCGGTCGGGGTCACTTGCCCTGGGACGCAAAGCGGCCAAGAATGCAGCCGGAGGGCAAGGGAAGCCGGCCCGCGGCCCGCGCGGGACGCAGGCAAGGAGGAAACAATGAGCCGCTGGTTCCAGAAGTCCGCCAAGCGCGCCGGCCTCGCGCCGGGTACGGTTACCTACGTTGGCGAACCGCGCCAGGGACGGGTTCGTGTGCGCTACTTCGACTACGACGCGGAGCGCTTGACCGAGGAAGAGCCCACCAGCGTGGACGCCTGCCTGCCGCTCAAGGAGCGGCCGACGGTGTCCTGGATCAACATCGACGGCCTGCACGACACCGCTCAGCTCGAGCGGTTGGGCCAGCACTTCGAGCTCCATCCGCTCGTGCTCGAGGACATCGTCCACACCCAACAGCGCCCCAAGCTCGAAGACTACGAGCAGTACGTCTACATCGTCCTGCGCATGCTCTCCTTCGACGAGGAGAAGCTCGAGGTGGCGACCGAGCAGGTCAGCCTCGTGCTCGGGCGCGGCTACGTCATCTCCTTCCAGGAGCGCGCCGGCGATGTCTTCGAGGCGGTGCGTGAACGCCTCCGTCGCGGAAAGGGTCGGGCGCGGCGGATGGGAGCTGACTACCTCGCCTACATGCTCTTCGATGCCATCGTCGACCATTACTTCGTCGTGCTCGAACGCATCGGAGAAGAGATCGAGTCACTCGAGCGGGCCTTGATGGAGGATCCGCGCGCCGAGCTGTTGTCATCGATCCACCGGCTCAAGCGCGAGATGATTCTCCTGCGCCGGGCGATCTGGCCGCTGCGCGAGGTCGTGGCCGCGCTGACGCGGGAAGACGTACCGCTGGTGCGCGCTGAGATCCAACCCTTCTTGCGCGATGTCTACGATCACACGATCCAGGTGATCGACGGCATCGAGAGCTATCGCGACATGCTGACCGGCCTGCAGGACCTTTACCTTTCGAGCGTCAGCAACCGGATGAACGAAGTGATGAAGGTCCTGACCGTGATCGCGACGGTCTTCATCCCGCTCGGCTTCCTGGCCGGGGTCTTCGGGATGAACTTCGAGCACATGCCCGGCCTTGGCTGGAAGTGGAGCTATCCCCTGTTCTGGCTCGTCATCCTGCTGCTCGGCGGCGGCATGTTTGCCTACTTCCGGCGCAAGCGTTGGCTCTAGGGCCCGCGGGTAGGGGAGGGGAACTCGCCAGGTCTCTCCGCCTCGAGAGCAGCCCGCACGCGTGCGAAGCACGCTCGCCGTGGGAGTTCGTGCCGAGACCGATCGCGATCTCCTTACGCGCGTCGATGGGCCCCGCGTCGGCGGCCCTAGCCCTCGAGCTGGCGCAGCTCTTCGTAGAGCTCCCGCTCGCGGTCGGAGAGCGCGCGCGGCACCACGAGCCGTACCCGTGCGATGTGATTCCCGCCCTGGATGCCCTGCCCGCGTAGCGAGAGCCGCGTGCCCGATGACGTCCCGGGCGGAACGTTGAGCCGCGCCTCGCCGTGCAACGTGCGCACGGGAACCTTCCCGCCGAGCACTGCGGTCGACACCGGGACATCGACGTCGGCGAGGACGTCCTTGCCGCGTCGAGCGAAGACCGGATCGGGGTGCACGTGGATGTGGACGAGCAGGTCGCCGGCCGGCGCCTGCCCGCGCCCGGCCCCGCCGAGCCCGCGCAGGCGCAGCGTCGCGCGGTCGTCGGTGCCGGGCGGGATCTTGATCGTGACGTGCCGCGTGCGCTCGGTCGTCCCGCGTCCGCCGCACTCTGGGCACTGGCTGCCGGGCGCATGTCCGGAGCCACCGCACGTCGGGCAGGCGTTGGTGACCGAGAAGAGCTGCCCGCGTCCCCGGTTGCGCTGCGTCACCCGCCCGCTGCCGTGGCACGTCGGGCAGACGGCGGGCGAGCCGGAGTGGCCGCGCCCCTCACAGCGCGGGCACGGCGCCTCGCCGGTGATCGCGACGCGCACCTTGCCGCCGAGCGCCGCGGTGCGGAAGTCGACCGCCAGCTCGGTCTCGATGTCGGCCCCGGGGCGTCCCGCCGGCCGGCGGCGGTGAAACGACTCGCCGAAGTCGCCTTGGAAGATGTCGCCGAACTGGCGCAGGATCTCGTCGATCGTCCACCCGCCGCGCGGTCCCGCCGGACCGCCGGGCGCCTCGAACGCCGGTCCGCCGCGGCGCGCCGCATCGTAGGCGGCGCGCTTCTCCCCGTTGGAGAGCGTGGCGTAGGCCTCGGCCAGGTCCTTGAAGCGCTCTTCCGCCTGCTTGTCGCCCGGGTTCTTGTCGGGGTGGTACTTGACTGCCAGGCGCCGGTAGGCGCGCTTGATCTCGTCTTCCGCTGCCTCCGGAGAGACGCCGAGGATCTCGTAGTAGTCCTTCATCGCCGCCCCCCGCGCGCCGGCTGGCGCCCGACGCGGATCTCCAGGTAGCCCGCCTCGCAGCGGATCTCGACCGGCGCGCTGGCGAAGTCACTCGGGATCGGTAGCAAACCTTGCCAGAGGCCGTCCCGCGGGTCTGCCTGCCGCGCGCGCACGATGACCACGCACCGCGCGATCTCGACGTCGACGTCCGGTTCGACGACGTCGCCCAGCGGGATGTGCCAGCGCAGCAGGTCGCCGGCGAGCGTCCAGCGCACCGGCAGCTCGCGTGCGCCGGCGAGCTCGCGCAGCCAGGGAGCATACCGGCGGCGCAGGCGGCGGATCTCCGCCTCGAGCCGCTCGAGTTCCTCGAACGTCATCCCCTCTCCCCCGTCAAGCGAGTCCCGTGATCCGCCCGTCAACGACGTCGATCGCCTCCGCTTGCGGTCGCGCCGGCAGGCCGGGCATGCGCACGATCTCGCCCGTCATCACGACCAGGAACCCGGCCCCGGCGTTGATGTGGATCCGCGCGACGCTGACGTCGAATTCGGTCGGACGCCCACGCAGCCGCGGGTCGTCGGAGAGCGACTTCGGCGTCTTGGCGATGCAGATCGGCAGTTTCTCGTGCCCGAGGCGCTGGATCTCCTTGATGTCCTTGCGCGCTTCCTTGCTGAGTACCAGATTGCGGGCGCCGTAGATTCGTTGAACCACGGTCAGGATCTTCTTCTCGATCGACCACTCCCAATCGTAGAGCGGGCAGAAGAGCTTGCTGCGCCGCTCGGCGCGCGCCATCACGGTCCGCGCCAGCTCCTCGGCCCCGGCGCCGCCGCCGGCGAAGTGGTCGGAGACGGCAAAGGGAACGTCCTTGTCGGCGCAGTAGCGCTGCACGACCGCGATCTCTTCATCCGTGTCCTGGGCGAAACGATTGAGCGCGACGACCGGCGGCTCGCAGAAGTGGCCGATGTTCTCAATGTGCTTCTCGAGGTTCGGCAGGCCGGCCGCGACGGCGGCCGCGTTGGGTTCCTCGAGCTCGCGCGCTTTCGCTCCGCCGTGCATCTTCAGCGCCCGGATCGTCGCCACGAGGACGACGGCGGCGGTGTCGAGCCCGGCACCGACGCACTTGATGTCGAAGAACTTCTCCGCGCCGAGGTCGAAGCCGAACCCCGCTTCGGTGATCGCCCAGTCGGCGAGGTGCAGCGCCATGCGCGTGGCGAGCACGCTGTTGCAGCCGTGGGCGATGTTGGCGAAGGGGCCGCCGTGGACGAGCGCCGGTGTGCCCTCCAGCGTCTGCACGAGGTTCGGGAGCAGGGCATCCTTCAGCAGCGCCAGCATGGCGCCGGTCGCTCCGATCTGGCCCGCCGTGACCGGCTCGTTGTCGAAGGTGAAGGCGACCAGCGTGCGGTCGATGCGCCGGCGCAAGTCCTCGAGGTCTTCGGCCAGGCAGAGCATCGCCATCACCTCGGAGGCGGCGGTGATGTCGAACCCGGTCTCGCGCGGCACGCCCTGCATCACGCCGCCGAGCCCGATCACGATGTCGCGCAGCGCGCGATCATTCATGTCGATCACGCGACGCCAGAGGATCCGGCGCGGGTCGATGTTGAGCTTCTCGCCGTGGTGGATACGGTTGTCGAGCATCGCGGCGAGCAGGTTGTGGGCGGTCGTGACGGCGTGAAAGTCGCCGGTGAAGTGTAGGTTGATGCGATCGGCGGGCAAGAGGCGGCTGCGGCCTCCCCCCGTCGCGCCGCCCTTGAGCCCCATGCAGGGGCCGAGCGACGGTTCACGCAGCGCGAGGCAGACGGATTCACCGATGCGGGTGAGCGCCTGGCCGAGGCCGATGGTGGTTGTCGTCTTGCCTTCCCCCGCCGGAGTCGGTGTGATGGCCGAGACGAGGATCAACCGCGCGGGCATGCTGCGTTGGCGCGGGCGTTGCAGGATCTCGAGCGGCAGCTTCGCCGTCGCCGCCCCGTAGCGCAGCAGGTTGGCCGGCGCCAGGCCGAGTCGTTCGGCGATGCGTTCAATCGGTTGCGGGGTTTCGGTCGGATTCGTTTTGGGGGCGTTCGTCATCGGCGTCTCCTTCCACCGGGCTCTGGGCGTGCCGCGCCGGCGTCCCCGCCGCCAGCGTCAGTTCATCGGGACCGATCATCCCGGCCGAGATCACCGTTTTCAACCCCTCCTCGATCGTCCAGTTGAGCTCACGCGTGCGCTCCGGCGGCAGGAAGAGCAGGAAGCCGGTTGTCGGGTTGGGCGGCAGCGGCACGAAGACCTTGAGCAGGCGGCGGGCCGCCGGATGGCCGTCTACAGCAGCGCCCGCTTCGATCGACCCGGTCACGAAACCGATCGCCCAGGAGCCGGGGTAGAGGTGCTCGATGAGCACGACGCGCTGGAACGCACGACGCCCCGGTACGGAAAGGGCGGCGCCGATCTGCTGGCCGACTTGATAGGTCGTGCGCACGATCGGGATGCGCTTCGTGATCCGTTCGAGCAGGCGCAGCACTTGCCGGCCGAGCACGTTGCTGGCCGACAAGCCGAGCAGGTAGAGCGCGATCAGAACGAGCACGATCCCGAGCCCGGGAATGAAGTAGCCGATGCGCACGCTGATCCAGACGGCGACGCGCCGGTCGATGACGCTGTAAAGAAAACTGATCGCGATTGCCGTCAGCGCGATCGGGATGATGACGATCATGCCGCGAAAGACGTTCGCGCGCAGATGGGCGAGCATGCGTTTCATCAGGGTCCTCCCTCGAGTCGCGGTCCATTCTACGGGCGCCCTCCGGACGCAGCCAGCGCGACTTCTGCTTGGCAGGATGAGAGGCATCCGATACTCTGTCGTCCGGTACGAAAGCGCGCAAGGGAGCGGTCGGCGTTGGCCGTTGCGCACCGGCGCGCAGAGCGGCGGAGGCAGGCATGGTGGTCGGATTGAAAGAGCACTTCCAGCAGGTTCTTCCCGCAAGCGGCTTCTGCTCGCTGCGGGCGGAGCACGAGCGCAACGAGATCATCCACGTGCGCCAAAACGTGCTGCAACCGATTCAGACTTTCGAAGACGAAGGCGGCATGGTGACCCGCATCGACGGCGGCGGCTACGGCTATGCGGCGACGTCCGACCTCTCCGCCGCTGGTCTGCGGGGCGCGATCGAGCGCGCTTCGCAGTGGGCGCGGGAAACCGCGGGCCGCTCGGTCTTCGACTTCTCGCGCGTGGCGATGCCTCACCCACAGGGCGAGTACGAGACGCCGGTCACGCGCGCCTGGGACTCGGTCTCGCTGGCCGAGAAGATCGATCTGGTCAAGGAGCAGTGCGCCAAGATCAGCGACGACGAGCGGATCGCCGACTTCGAGGCCGGCCTCTGGTACTCGCGCACGACGACGCGCTACTACACGAACGAGGGGGGCGCGGCGCGGCGCGTGATCCACCGCCTCTACCCCTTTATGCGCGTGACCGCCGCCGCCGGGAGCGAGTCGCAGAGCCGCGGCTTCGGCGGCAACCCGGGCGGCGTCTGCCTGCAGGGCGGCCTGGAGGTGCTCGAGGAGTGCGGCTGGACGAGCGCGGCGCCGACTCTCAGCGCCGAGGCGCTCGAGCTGCTGGCGGCGCCTAACTGCCCCACGGGAACGATGGATCTCCTGCTCGATGCCGACCAGATGTTCCTGCAGATCCACGAGTCGATCGGCCACCCGCTCGAGCTCGATCGGATCCTGGGCGATGAGCGCAACTATGCGGGTACGAGCTTCGTCAAGCCGGAGTACTTCGGCAGCTTCCGCTACGGCTCCGACCTGCTCAACATCGTTTTCGACCCGACCGACACGCGCGCTTTTGCCAGCTACGACTACGACGACGACGGTGTCGCCGCCGAGAAGCTCTACCTGATCGAGAAGGGCATTCTGCAGCGGGCGCTCGGCAGCATCATCTCGCAGACGCGGGCCGACATTCCCGGCGTCGCCAATTCGCGCGCCGACGGCTGGCGCCGCCCGCCGATCGACCGCATGGCCAACGTCAATCTGGAGCCCGGCTCGGCGTCGATGGAGGAGCTGATCGCGGCGGTCGAGCAGGGCGTCTACATGAAATCGAACACGTCCTGGTCGATCGACGACTCGCGCAACAAGTTCCAATTCGGTTGCGAATACGGCCGCATGATCGAGAACGGCAAGCTGACCCAGGTCGTCAAGAACCCGAACTACCGGGGCATCTCCTCCGCGTTCTGGAACAACCTCAAGCAAGTCGGCGACCGCTCGACGGTGCGCCACATGGGGGCGACGAACTGCGGCAAGGGCGAGCCGAACCAGGTCATGCGCGTGGGGCACGTGACCCCCGCGGCGCTCTTTGCGGGCGTGGACGTCTTCGGCGGGGACTAGCCGCCGCATGCAGGAAGGGACGGACCCGATGCAGCAGGAATTCTATGCGATTGCCGAGCACCTCTTTTCGTGCCTGCAGGGCGATGAGGTGGCGCTGTGCAGCTTCGAAGGCGAGGCGTCGGACTTCGTGCGCTTCAACCACAACGCCGCGCGCCAGGCGGGGTCGGTCACCCAGCGCGACTTCGGCATCGACCTGATCCGGGGGCGCCGCCATGCGGAGGCGCGCATCGCCTTGACCGGTGAGCGCGAGACCGACACCCACCGCGTCGAGGGCATGCTGGCCGAACTGCGCGAGCGGCTGCCCGCGCTGCCGGAGGATCCCCACCTCCTCTATGCAACCGAGGTGCGCTCGACCGAGAAGATCGGCGACAACGGGCTGATCGACGCGCCCGAGGCTTTCGGACAGATCGTCGCCGCGGGGGAGGGCAAAGACGCGGTCGGGCTCTTTGCCCAGGGGCCGGTCTACCGTGGCTTCGCCAACAGCTTGGGCCAGCGCAACTGGTTCACGACTCACTCCTTCAATGTGGAGTGGTGCTTCTACCTGCGCGACGACAAGGCGGTCAAGACCGACTACGCCGGCTTCACCTGGGAGCAGGCCGAACTCGGAAAGCGGATGGCGCGCGCGGCGGAGCAACTCGCCCTGCTCGATCAGGAGCCGAAGACGATCGAGCCGGGCAAGTACCGCGTCTACCTGACGCCCGGGGCGCTGCTCGAGGTGGCCGAGACGTTGAGCTGGTACGGCTTCGGGCTCAAGAACCACCGGACCAAGATCGCCTCGTTGCTGCGCATGACAGAAGGGGACGCGACCCTGGCGCCGGGCGTGACGATCAGCGAGAACACAGGGGGCGGTGTCGCGCCCAACTTCGACATGCATGGCTTCGTCAAGCCGGAGCGCGTCGTGATGATCGAGGGCGGCCGCTTCCGCGACCATCTCGTTTCTCCGCGTTCGGCGAAGGAGTATGGGGTCGAGACGAACGGCGCCAACGGGTGGGAATTCCCCGAGGCGTTCGAGATGGAGGCGGGCGAGATCCCGCAGGCGGAAGTGCTTGCGCGGCTCGGAACGGGCCTTTACATCAACAACCTGCACTACATCAACTACTCCGACCGGCCGGCTTGCCGGATGACCGGGATGACGCGCTTCGCCACGTTCTGGGTCGAAGACGGCGCCCTGGCGGCGCCCCTGAACGTGATGCGCTTCGACGAGTCGGCCTACCGCATGCTCGGCAGCAACCTGATCGGGCTGACGCAGGAGCGGTCGATGATCCTCTCGAGCAGCACCTACGGCGGGCGGGAGGTGTCGAGCTTCCACCTGCCGGGAGCGTTGATCGAGGACTTCACCCTGACCCTCTAGGTGGCGCGGCGCCAGTCCCGGCAGACGAGGAGCGATGGACGCGGCGGTCCTCACCGTTTTGGCCCTGCTCGCCGGCGCGATGGCGCTCTTCATCTCCGGACGCCTGCGCGTCGATCTGGTCGCCCTCTGCCTGCTCGCCGCCCTGCTGCTCACGCGCCTGATCCGTCCCGAGCAGGCGCTCTACGGCTTTGCCAGTCCGGCCACGGCGACGGTGGCGGCGATGTTCGTCTTGAGCGCCGGGCTCGTGCGCACGGGCGTCGTTCAGTGGCTGTCGCGCCGCATCGACCGTCTCGCCGGCAGTGGCGAGGCGCGGCTCGTCGTCGTGCTCTGTGTGACGATTGCCGTGCTCTCGGCCTTCGTCGTCAACACGGCGACGGTCGCGATCCTGATCCCAGTCGCGATCGTGCTTGCCGCGCGCCGCAAGGTCTCGCCCTCGCGCGTCCTGATCCCGCTTTCCTTCGCCAGCCAGTTCGGTGGCGTCTGCACGCTGATCGGCACCTCGACCAACATCCTGGTCAACGCGATTGTGATCGAGCGCGGCCTGCGGCCGTTCGGGATCTTCGAGTTCGCGCCGCTCGGACTGCTGATGACGGTCGCCGGCGTGCTCTACCTCGTCCTGATTGGCCGGCGCATCCTGCCGGTGCGCCGCGGTGAGATGGAGCGCGTTGACAAGTACCGGCTCTCCGACTACCTGGCCGAGTTTCGGGTGCGCGAGAACTCGCCGCTGATCGATAAGCCCTGGCCGCGGCCGCGGGCGGGTAGCGAGCCGCCGATCGAACTATTCAAAGTCATGCGCGACGAGCGCGCGATCTGGCGTCCGGGGCGCACCGCGCTTGCTGCTGGAGACGTGTTGCTCTTGCACGGCAATCTGAAGCGGATGATGGAGCTGCAGGAGGAGCAAGGCCTCGAGCTCGTCGCCGAGGCGGCGTTGAGCGATGCGCAGTTGAGCTCAGACGAGGTGCGCTTGGTCGAGCTGCTCGTGCCGCCGCGCTCGCGCCTACGCGGGCGCACGTTGCGTACCGCCGGCTTCGCGAGGCGCTTCGGGGGCGACGTGCTCGCGCTGCAGCGGCGCGCCCGGCTTGTGCGCGAGCGCGTCGCCGACGTTGCGCTGCAAGCGGGCGACACGCTGCTGGTACAGGCCGATCAGGAGGACATCGCGCGCATGATCGCCTCCAGCGACGTCATCCTGACCAACGAGCTGACCGAGCTGCAGGTGCGCCGCGAGCGCGCGCTGGTGGCCCTCGGCTGGCTCGTCGCGGTCGTCGGACTGGCGGCGCTGCACGTGGTGCCGATCCTCGTGGCGGCGCTGTTCGGCGCGGTCGGAATGGTCTTGACGCGCTGCCTCTCGCTCGAGGAAGCGTATGAGGCGATCGACTGGAAGGTCGTCTTCTTGCTGGGCGGGATCCTGCCGCTCGGTCTCGCGCTCGAACAGAGCGGCGCCGCGGCCTGGCTCGCTGAGACCCTGCTCGCCCCGCTCGCCGGCGCCGGCCCCCTGGCCGTCCTCGCCGCGCTCTATCTCACCACGGCGCTCATGACCGAGACGATGTCGAACAACGCGGCGGCGGTGATCCTGGCGCCGATCGCGCTCTCGCTCGCCGGCGGGATGGGCGTCGATCCACGCCCCTTCCTGGTGGCGATCGCCTTCGCCGCCTCGACCAGCTTTGCCACCCCGGTCGGGTACCAGACGAACACGATGGTCTACGCTCCCGGCGGCTATCGCTTCGCCGACTACACGCGGGTCGGCGGTCCGCTGAATCTGATTTTCTGGGCGTTGGCGGTGCTCTTCATCCCCCTTCTCTGGCCCTTCTGACCCCTGGTTGTGGACCGACTTCGTCCGGTCATCGCGTGCAAGGCACTTGGGTGACTGTGCTTGCGCGGCGCCAAACGGGAGCCGGGGCTGTCGTTGAGCCGGCGGGCGCGCCAGGCGGCCGAGCGGACGCTCGCCCTCGTCTGTGCAGGGAGGGTACTTGGCCCAAACTTATTGCCGGCAAATGGCTTAACCCCTCGGGGCCGTACGTCCTGGAACCACAACCAGGACTCAAGGGGCGGGGTAAACCTGCCGATCACCTAACTGATGGTCTCCATTCGGTCTGCATCCTCAGGGGGGAGCGAGCGTGCCTGACGAGCGCCGACATAGCTCCATCCCGCTCACGCTGCGCCAGCGCGTGCCGGCGCTGGTCCGCATCCTGGCGCCCGCGCTTGCCGTTCTGCTCGTGGGCCTTGCAGTGACCCACATCGCGGTGCGCTCGGTCCGCCATCGCGAAGCGGCGCTCGCCCGCGCCGACTTCGAGCGCGTGGCGGCAATGCTGAGCGCACAGGTGGCAGGGGATCTGGCGCGCCACGCCGAAGCGCTCGCCTTTACGGTCAAGTTCTTCGCCGGCTCCGAGGAGGTGACGCGCGAGGAGTTCGTGACCTTCTTCGGCGAGGCGCTCGACGCTCTGCCCGGGTTCTACGGCGCGGCCTATCTCCCGGCCACCGCCGGGCCACAAGCTGAGCCTGCGGCGCAGGCCTTCCAGCTCTGGGCCCAGGATGCCGGCGAGCGCGTGCACGTCGATCTCACCCGCGCGCCGAACCTGAGCGTGGTGCTGGACGCGGCGACGAACGCCGGGGAGCTCGTCGCCGGTACCGTCTCCGCAGCCGGGGAGGATCCGCTGACCGTGCTCGTGCAGCCGATCCCTGCGGCAGACACTGCCGGCGCGACGACGGGTGCTACCTCGACGGCCGGTCACATCATAGCCGCCTTTGGCTTTGAGCCGATTCTGACCGCGCTCGGCCGACACGAGATACCGGTCGGTGTCGATCTACACGTGCTTACCGCTCAGTCGCAGGACCCCGCTCTGGCGCCACTGGAAGGCGACCACGGTGTGCGCGGCATCTCGGCCCGCGGCGCTCCGCCGGAGCAAACCCCGGCGGAATTCAGCGCCCGGCACGAGACCGACTTCGCCGGACGCCGGTGGGTGATCGCGTGTCATGCGCACGGCGCCTACCTTGGGGGGCAGGCAAGCTATGCCGCCTGGGGCACGGGGCTCGGCGGCATCTTGGTCACGCTCCTGCTGGCCGCCTACGTCGCGACGCTGCGCGGTCGCTCGGCCCAGGTCTGCCGCCAAGTCGAGCTGCGAACGACGGAGCTGCGCGCCTCGAACGCCAACCTGGCGCGCGAAGTGCGCCAGCGGCGACGGGTCGAGCAGACGCTCAAGGATTCGCGCGCCTTCCTGCAGAGCGTGATTGATGCCGTCCCCGATGCGATGACCGTGATCGACGGCGACTACCGCATCGTGTTGGCCAACCGGGCGGCGACCGAGGTGATCGGTCGCGACCCGGTGTCCGCCGAGCTGACGTGCCACCAGGCCCTCTATGCTAGGGAGCAGCCCTGTGCGGAAAGCGGGCAAGCCTGCCCGGTCGACGCCGTGCGCGCGGTCGGCAAGCCGATCACGGTCGAGCTCACCCTCACCCACGGCGAGCTGGGCGAACGGCAGATCGAGGCGACCGCGGCCCCGATTCACAACACAGCGGATGAGATCCGCGAAGTCGTGCAATCAGTCCGCGATGTCACCGAGCAGCGGCGCAACAACGAGCGCTTTGTCGAGCTCAAGCTGCTCAACGAGCGCCTGCTCGAGCCCGGTACACTCGCGGAGAAGCTCGAGCGGGTGACGGCCGGCATCGTCTCGATCTTCGACGCCGACTTCGCGCGCATCTGGACCGTCGAGGCTGGTGACCGCTGCGAGCGCGGTTGCGTTCACGCTCGCGCGCAGGAGGAGACCCACGCGTGTCGCGACCGGGACCAGTGCCTGCACCTGATCGCCAGTTCCGGCCGCTACACGCACCGCGACGGTGAGCTCCACCGGCGCGTACCGCTCGGATCTTACAAGGTCGGGTGTTTGGCGAGCAGCGCCGAGGCTTCGTTCTTGAGCAACGACGTTGGCCACGACGCGCGCATTCACAATCGCGCCTGGGCCCGCGAGCTCGGCCTGCAGGCTTTTGCCGGCTTCCGGCTCACCTCTCCATCCGGCGCGCCGCTCGGCGTGCTGGCCATGTTCAGCCGGCAGAAGATCTCGCCCCAGGAAGAGGCCTTGCTCGCGACCCTGGCCAACACGACGGCCCACGTGATCCAGACGGCACTCACCGAGCAGCGCTTGCTGGAGGAGAAGCACTTCTCCGACACGACGATCGACAGCTTGCCCGGCCTCTTCTACCTGGTCGACGAGCAAGGCCGCTTCCGGCGCTGGAACCGCAATCTGCTCCGCCTGAGCGGCTGCGACGAAGCGGAGCTGGCAACGCTCGGACCACTCGATTTCACGGCGCCGGAGGATCAGGAGCGCGTGCGGGCCGAGATCGGGCGCGCCTTCACCGAGGGGCAAGCTGCCGTCGTCGTCGATCTCGTCACGCGGGATGGACGACGGACCCCTTTCCTGCAATCCGGGCGGCAGCTCAAACTGGCGGGTGAGTGCTTCATGCTGGGAACCGGGATCGACATCAGTGAACAGAAGCGGGTCGAGGAGGAACTCGAACGGCGCGTGGCCGAGCTGAGCGAGGCAAAACGGCGCCTCGAAGTGCTCGTGGCCGATACGGCCGGGCGCGAGAAGCGGATGGTGGCGCTCAAGGGCGAGGTCAACGAGCTGCTCGCCGCGCGCGGTGAACCGGCCAAGTACCAGGCGCCCGAGCAGGTGGCGCGGTTCAAGCAGGACCGACCGTCGCGCGCGGCCTAATGCCGTGGCGAACCCGCTCGGGCAGAAAGTGAGCGCGGAAGATGGAGACGAAGACACTTCTCTGGATGCAGTGCGGCGGATGCGGGGGCGATACGATGGCGTGGCTCTGCTCGCGCGCGCCCGATCTCGCCGAGCTCCTGCAACGGGGCGGGATCCGTCCGCTCTGGCATCCTTCGCTGTCGGCCGGTCCGGCCAGTGAGCGCACGGCGCTCCTCGAGCGCATCACCGCCGGCGCCGAGCCGCTCGACATCCTCTGCCTGGAAGGGGCGATCGTGCGCGGGCCGGGCGGAACCGGCATGTACGACCTCTGGGACGGCCGCCCGAAGAAGGATCTCGTCGGCGCTCTGGCGCAACGCGCGCGCTACGTGATCGCGGTCGGGACCTGCGCCAGCTTCGGCGGCATCGGCGCCGACGGCGAGATCGAGGCGTGCGGTGCCCAGTATCTGAAGTGGGAGCGCGGCGGGTTCCTCGGGCCCGACTTCACCGCGGGCAGCGGTCAGCCGGTCCTCAATCTCCCCGGCTGCCCATGCCATCCCGAGGTCCTGACGGGAGTGCTGATGGCGCTGGCGCGCGGGCGCGAGCCGGAGCTCGGCGAGCTGCAGACACCGGTTGCCTGGTACGGGATGCTCGTCCACCAGGGCTGCACCCGCAACGAGTACCACGAGTATCGCGTCGAGGAGCATGGCTTTGGGGAGAAGGGCTGTCTCTTCTTCCATATGGGGTGCCACGGGCCGCTCGTCTATGGGCCCTGCAACAAGCTGCTCTGGAACGGTCGCAGCTCCAAGACGCGCGTCGGCGTGCCCTGTTTTGGCTGCACGCGGCCCGACTTCCCGCAGGCCTATCCCTTCTTCCGGACGCGCAACATCGAGGGCGTGCCCCGGGAGCTGCCGGACGGCGTCGACCGCGCGCACTATCTGGCCTACAAGAGCATGGCCGCGGCCGCCGCCCCGGAACGCCTGAAGCGGCGCCATACGGAAGTCTAGCCGTGCAAGGAGGAGATGTGGTGAGCCCTCAATCGGAAGCGACGGCGACGGGCAAGGTGCAGCGCATCGACGTGCCGCTCAATCGCGTCGAGGGCGATCTCGAGCTCCGGGTCGATGTCCGCGACGGCGTCGTCGTCGACGCCTGGAGCCGGGGCACGATGTACCGCGGGATCGAAAACGTGATGTGCGGTCGCGGCCCCTTGGATGGCCTGGTGGTCACGCCGCGCATCTGCGGCATCTGCGGCACGGCGCACCTGAGCGCGGCCGCGCAGGCGCTCGATCGCATCGCCGGCGTCCGGCCGCCGGAGAACGCGCTGCACGTGCGCAATCTGGCGCTGGCGACCGAGCACCTGCAGAGCGACGTGCGCCAGGCGATCTTGATGTTCATGGTCGACTTCACCCAGCCGGCCTATCACGACCATCCGGCGCGGGATGAGATCGCGGCGCGCTATGCGCCCTTCTGCGGCGAGAGCGTCGTCTCGACGCTGCAGGCGACCCGCCGCGTGCTCGAGTTGATCGCGATCCTCGGCGGCCAGTGGCCACACTCGTCGTACATGGTCCCGGGCGGTGTCACGAGTCGACCGAACGACGCCGATCTCCTTGCCTGCCGGCAACTCGTCGATGAGTACCGCCGCTGGTACGAACGTCAGGTGCTCGGTTGCGCGCTCGAATATTGGGCCGAGGTGACGACGGCCGAGGAGCTGGAGCGCTGGTACGAGGCGAGCGAGCAGCATCGCGCCAGTGACCTCGGCTGGTTCCTGCGCCTGGCACGCGAGGCGGGCCTGGAACGGGTCGGTGTCGGGACGGGCTGCTTCCTCAGCTACGGTGCCTTCGAGATCGCCGGTGAACCGGCGACGACGGGCGCGCCGGCGCGGCACTGGCCGGCCGGCTTCGCGCGCGGGACAGAGATTGCCGCGCTCGATCCGGCGGCGATTCGCGAACACACGGCCGCCTCCTGGTATGCGGGGGAGGGCACCGGCGTGCATCCGGCGCGCGGCGAGACGCGGCCCTATGCCTCGGGCGGCGAGGGGCAGCGCTACTCCTGGGCCAAGGCGCCGCGCTACGAGGGCGAAGCGGCCGAGACCGGTCCCCTGGCCGAGCTTCTGATCGCGCGCGACCCGCTGATCACCGACATCGTCCGCCGCGCGGGAGCGAGCGCCTGGGTGCGCCAACTGGCGCGCATCGTACGCCCGGCACGCCTGCTGCCGTTGATGGAGGACTGGCTGGACGCGCTCGATCTCGGCGCGTCCTTCTACCGCGCGGCACCGGAGATCGGCGAGGGCGAGGCGGCGGGTCTCGTCGAAGCGAGCCGGGGCGCCCTCGGGCACTGGGTGCGCATCGCCGGCGGCAAGATCCGCCACTACCAGGTGATCGCACCCACGACCTGGAACGGGTCGCCGCGTGATGCGAACGGGCGTCGCGGCCCGTGGGAGGAGGCGCTGATCGGCACTCCGGTGCTCGACGCGCACAATCCGGTCGAAGTGGGACATGTCGTGCGCTCGTTCGATCCGTGCCTCGTCTGCACGGTCCACGCGGTCCAAGGGCCGCGCACGCTGGCGCGCAAACGATTGATCGCGAGTCCATGAAACGCATCCTCTGTATCGGCAATCGCTGGCAGCCGGGCGACGACGCCGGGCCGCGCGTCCACGACCGGCTCTCCGCCGGGTTACTGCCGGCCGACGTCGAGTTGATCGACGGCGGACTGTGCGGGCTCGATCTGGCGCGCTTCTTTGCCGGCGCCGAGCGCGTCGTCGTGGTCGACAGCGCCGCAGGCTTCGATCCCGATCGGGAGTTGATCGTCCTGGCGCCGGAGCAGGCGCGGCAGGCCGCGCCGCACAGCTACGACCACGGCGCCGGCCTGGGCTATCTGCTGCAGGCGCTTCCCTGCCTGCTGGAGGACGTGCTGCCCGAGATCTATATCGTCGCCGTGCAGGGGCGCCCGTCGGCGGCGACGATCGCGCGCGCCGCCGAGGTCGCACGAGAGCTTGCCGACCACGGCCGGAGCGGGACGCCGGCGCTGTGCGCCCTGGAGGGGCAGCGATGACGCCGGAACGCTGGGCACAGCTACGCCGCGAGAACGCCGAGCTGCGCGAGGAAGTGCGCGTTGCGCGACGTGCCTCGACGATCACCGCCGACCTGGTCGTCGAGCAGTTCGTCAAGTCCGAGACGATTCTCGCCCAGCTGAAGGAAAAGGCGGCGGCGGAGCAGGAACTGCGCCAGGAACTCGCGGCTCGGCTGCGTGAGGCGACCGAGCGCGAACAGGAGCTCGAATCGGATCGCCAGCGCCTGGCCGACGCCCAGATCGCCGCGGTCAACATGCTCGAGGATATCGCCGCGGCGCGCGAGGCGGCCGAGGGCGCCAACCAGGCCAAGAGCGAGTTCCTCGCCAACATGAGCCACGAGATCCGCACGCCGATGAACGGGATCATTGGTATGACGGAGCTCGCGCTGTGCACGGAGCTTTCCGAGGAGCAGCGCGACTACCTGGCGACGGTCTTGAAATGCGCCGAGTCGCTGTTGCGCCTGCTGAACGACATTCTCGACTTCTCCAAGATGGAGGCGGGCAAGCTCGAACTGGAGGCGATCCCCTTCGATCTACGCGAGATCATCGAGGATCTGGGCGACATGCTGGCGCACCGCGCGGCCGAGAAAGAGCTCGAGCTGATGTGCCACGTCGCGCCCGATGTGCCGCGCTGGCTGATCGGCGATCCGAGTCGCCTGCGCCAGGTGCTCGTCAATCTGGTCGGCAACGCGATCAAGTTCACCGAAGCGGGCGAGATCGAGATCGCCGTCCGCTGTCTGCGCGCCGGCGACGCCGACGCCGAGCTCGAGCTCGCGGTCCGCGACACGGGCGTCGGCATCCCCGCCGAGCGGCTCAATGCGATCTTCGAGAGCTTCACCCAGGCTGACGGCGCGACGACGCGCCGCTTCGGTGGGACGGGGCTCGGCTTGGCGATCTCGCGCCAGATCGTCTCGCTGATGGGCGGGGAGCTGCAGGTTGAGAGCGAGCCGGGAGCGGGCAGCACCTTTCACACGCAGCTACACTTCGAGCGCGCCTCCGCGCCTCCGAGCGAGGCGGAGGCGGGCTCTTCGTCGCCGGACCGGCTGTCCGGATGCACGGCCTTGATCGTCGACGACAACCCGACGAACCGCAAGATCCTCGAACGCATGCTCACCGGCTGGGGCATGACGACGACGGCGGTCGCCAATGGTCCCGACGCCCTCGCCGCGCTACGGACCGCGCGGCGCGAGGGCCGCCAGCCCGACGTCATACTGCTCGACGTGATGATGCCCGACATGGATGGCTACGCGGTCGAGGCCGAGATCCGCCGCCTGCCCGGGTATGAGCGGATCCAGATCATCCTGCTCAGCTCGGTCGGCAGCCAGCCCGAGCGCTACCGCCGCGAGCAGGCGAACGAAACGACCTTCCTCAGCAAGCCGGTCAAGCAGTCGCTCTTGCGGCAACGGATCGGTGCCATTTTCGCCGGGCAGCCGGCGACCGAGGAGGCTTCCGACGAGGCAGAAGTGCCGGCCAACCGGCGCCGCTTCCGCGGGCGGATCCTGCTCGTCGAGGACAATCGGGTCAATCAGCGCGTGGCACAGATGTTCCTCGAGCGCCTCGGATACGACGTGACGACGGCCGAGCACGGCGGCCGGGCGCTGGAGATCATGGGGGCCAAGGGGTTCGATCTTGTCTTCATGGACGTGCAGATGCCCGTAATGGACGGCTTTGAAGCGGTCGCGCGGATTCGCGCGCGTCCGGAGTGGAATGCGATCCCGGTCATCGCGATGACGGCGCATGCGATGAAGGGCGATCGCGAACGCTGCCTGGAAGCGGGCATGGATGACTACGTCACGAAGCCGTTGAAGACCGAGCGCCTGAAACGGGTCACGGAACACTGGCTGCGGCGCGCGCGCACCGCGCGGGAAGCAGAGCAGGGACCGGCGGCAGCCGCCTAGCCGGCGCGAACCCGGCGGAGACACAACCGCGTCGTGCGCGACGCCGCGCAACCGCTACTTCACGGCGACGAGGTAGCAGACGTAGGCGGGCGAGAGATCCCCTTTGCGCGACGGGCGGTAGATTCCATTGCCTTCGCCCGTCTTGCTGTCGACCCCCTCCCAGTAGACGATGAAATCTGAGAAGCCGGCCTCATGGATCGTCTCTTCGATCTCCGGGATCTGCCACAGGCGCCAGTCGTAGGCGAAGGCGCGGCGCAGGGCGCTGCCGTCGGGGAACTCGAAGTGGATCAGGCAGCGCGACTCGTGCGTGATCGGGTTGAAGGCGTCTTGGTCCCAGACGTAGGTGAAGTCGCCGAAATCGGTGCGTTCCTCGCGCAGGTCCATCGACTCAGGCCCGCCAAAGATGTCGAGGTAGAAGATCCCGTCCGGCGCGAGACTGCGGCGCACGCGCCGGAAATAGTCGCGCAGCGCCTTGCGCTCCTTGAAGATGCAGAAGGAGAAGTTGAACGCGACGGTCACGTCGCTCTTCGTGCGCAGTGGGGCGCGCACGTCTTGACAGATCAGCGTCACGTTGGCGGCGCGGCGGCCGAGCGGCACGATGTGACGCTGAATGCCCCAGTTGAGCGTGTCGGCGTCCAGGTCGATCCCGAGCGCGCGATTCTCGGCGTGGCGTTTGACCCAGTCGGCGCAGATCGCGGCCGTGCCGCAGAAGTCTTCGCGCAGCATTCGCGCCGGGCGCCCGCGCAGCGACTTGAAGGTGCGCTTGATGAAGTCGACGTCCGCCGGTGGGTTCTGAACTGCCCGCTCGTAGAGCTCGTGCCGGTCAGCACGGCGGGCCATCTGCGGTCCGCGCCGTTGGGTCGCCATCGTGGTTCCTCCCCGCCAGGGTGCCATGCGTGGAACTGAAGTCGGCTCGGCACGATAGGCGTCTCGGGCATGAGGGTCAAGCGCTTGCTGAGTGGCGGATTCGCGCCACGCGGGACGGGAGAAACCCCTGCTCGCGGCCGATGATTCGATTGAGGGTCAACCCCGGGCCGGAGCGAGGCAGCCTTGCCGGCCAGGGTGCGCACAGGTGGCCGCCGTGTGGCGGCCGAGCGAGGCAGGCGATGGCGGCCGAGTTCCCCGCGACAGAACGTATCGAGCACGAGTGTCCCGCCGGGCGCATCGTGATCGCGCTCGATGCAGACGCGATGCGGGCCGCGCTGTCGCTGCACCCGGACCCTGAGGCGGCGCGCGTCTTTGACATGGAGGACATCCTCAGCGCCCTGGAAGCGGCGCGTGTGACGCGCGGCACCGATCAGCGCGTGCTGGGCAAGTTGCTGCACGAGGCGCGCCAGGGTCGGCCGCCGGGCGAGCTGGTCGTCGTTGCGCGGGGTCAGTCGGGAACCGCTGGACGAGACGCCTACCTCACCTATCCTCCGTTCGAACGCTATGCCAACAACGAGCGCCTGCCGAAAGAGGCGATCGAACTGACCCAGAGTCAGATCGTCAACGTGAATGTCGGCGAAACGGTCGCGATCTACCACGCGCTCGAGGACGGCTCGCCGGGCTGCAACGTGCGCGGTGAGTACCTGGCCGTCGAGCCGGGGATCGACGTTACGCCGCGCGCCGGACGCAACCTGCGGCGCGACGGAGAGCGGATCATTGCCACGATCGACGGTCGTCTCGTCGTGCAGGAGCGCATTCTGCAAGTAGAAGAGAACGTCCGCATCGACGGCGACCTGACTGTGCTCTACGGTGACATCGACTTCGTCGGCAACATCCTGGTCTACGGGAACATCGAGTCGGGCTTGACGATCCATGGCCACCGCGACATCACGGTTCACGGCTCGGTCTTCGGCAGCACGATCATCTGCGACCGCAACCTGACGGTGAAGAACGGCATCGTCGGCGGCGAAGACGCCTACGTCGAGGTGCACGGCGATTTCGAGGCGAGCTTCGTCGAAAACCTGCAGCTGAGCGTTTGGGGCGACTGCATCATTCAGAAGAGTCTGGTCAACACGCACCTCTACTGCGGACGACAGGTGACGATGCCGGGCCGCGGCCATCTCGTCAGCGGCGAGGTTCACGCGCGTGACGGGATCGAAGTGGCGCAAGTTGGGGTGCCGGTCGGGACCAAGGCGAAGCTCGCCGTCGGCATCGACGCCCTTGCCAATCGCCGCATTCTCGACATCGAGCGCGAACTCGGCGCGGCCGAAGCGCGTATCAAGCGCATTCGCGAGTTGGATGAAGAGGTTGGCCCGATGACGCGCGCCTACCAGGCGCTCGCGCCGCAGAAGCGCCAGGAGATCGAGAAGCTGCTGGCTGCGCTGCCGGCGCTCGAGACCGAAGTCGCCAGCCTGCGCACCGAGCACGCGCGCCTGACGCAGCAGAGCAAGAAGAACCATGAAGCGCGCATCAGTGTGCGCGGCCAAGTGCACGAGGATGCGGTGATCCAGTTCCCGCTCGGCCGGCTGGTTGTACGCCCCGCGTCGCGCCGGCTGACCTACGCCTTCGATCTTGAAGAAATGCGCGTCGTTTCGTTGCCTGCCGCGGCCTAGGCGCCGGCCGTTCTACTCCCGCACGACGACTGTTTCGCTCGCCCGATGGCGCGGGGCGGCCGAGAGCGGAACGCTCGCCCCGCTGCCGCCCTGCGCCAAGACGTCCCCCACCGTCTGCAGCGCGAGCTCCGGCCGGTTGCGGTCGGCGCTCAAGTGCCCGAGCATGATCGCCCGCGGCGGGCGGCGACTCGTCCTGAGCGCATGGTCGAGCAGCAGGCCGGCGGCCGGGTTCGCCAGGTGGAAGAGGGAAGCGGGGTTGTAGTAGCGCCGGAGCAGCTCCGGGTCGTAGTTCGACTCGAGGTAGATCAGGTCGCAGTCGTAGATGTGCGGCACGACCGCCTCCGGATCGTGTAGGTCGGAGGCGATCAGAAGCTTCGTCTCCCCGTCGCGGAGCAGGAAGCCGTGCGTCGTTACGCGCGGCGCGTGCGGTACGCGGATCGGCGTCACCTCGAACCCTGCGAGTTCGAACGGCTGCTCGTCGAAGGTTGCCAGCAAGAAGCCGTCGGCGTCGACGCTCGCCGGGAGCCGCTCAGGCCGCAGATGGCGCATGGCGATCTCTCGGCGCGCCTGGCGGTGCACGTGGGCGGCGATGCCGAGGCGCGCCAGGACCCGCAGCGCGGCGTAGTTGATGTGGTCGCTGTGGGCATGGCTGACGAGCACGGCGGCGGGCGGCGGATCGAGGCCGATCTCCCCCTCCAACGCCGCGAGGCTGGCGCGTTGGGAGCTGAAGCCACAGTCGATCAGCAGCCGGCTCGTCCTCCCGCGGCGCCGCCGCTCGAGGAGCAGGCAGTTGCCGCTGCTGCCGCTGCGAATGGTGCGAAAGAGGATCATGCCGCCTGCTTCGCCTGTGCCCCGACGGGGGGGCGCCCGCCTGCCTCACCCGGGACGTCCACGCCGCCCGAGCCCGTTGATGGCGCTATGCTAGGGCAGCGGCCCGGGGTTGTAAACCGGACGCCGAGTCGGCTCTAATAGAGCAGCGACACAGGTTGTCCCGGAGGATCGGAAGCGTGCGGGAGGTGGCCATGCCGTTCGGGATCGGGAGCGTGACGCGCAGACGCGCGGGCCGCCGTCTGTTCTGGTTGTGCGCGGCGCTGGTCGCCCTCGGCGGTGGCCTGGCGTGCGAGCGTGCCGCGCACGAGACACCGCCGCCGGCGGCGGACGCGACGCGGTTGCAGATCGACGACGGGGTGGCGCCCGATTCGAGTGTTGCCGCCCTGATCGCGCCCTATCGGACCGAGATCGAAGCCCGCATGAGTGAGCCGCTCGCGATCTGTCCTGTTCCAATGCGCACCGGCAAGCCGGAGGGTCAGCTCGGCGCGCTGATCGCCGATCTCGTGCTCGCCGAGGCGCGGCGCGCGAGCGACGTGGCCCTCGATGCCTGCATCCTCAACAACGGCGGCCTGCGCATCCCCTGGCCGAGCGGCGTCATCACCCTGGGGCATGTCTATGAGGTGATGCCCTTCGACAACACGCTCGACTTGCTGCGTTTCTCGGCGGCACAGGTCGAGACGCTCGCCGCCCAGCTCGCGGCCCACTACGGGGAACCGGTGAGCGGAATGCGGTTTCGAATCGTCGGCCCCGACCGCGCGGTTGCCGACCTGACCGTGGCCGGGGCGCCGCTCGCCGATCGCGACTACTGGATCGCGACCAACAGCTATCTCGCCGGCGGGGGCGGGCACATGCCGGTGCTGTGGGAGCCCCGCGAGCGCCGCGCCATGCCGCTGCTCATTCGCGATGCGATCGCCGCGGCCGTGCGCCGCCATGGGCGGCCAGGCGCGCGGGCCGGCGAGGAGCTCGGCGCGCTGCCGGTCCCGGAGATGGGACGGATCCGCGCGGAGGAGGAGGCACGATGACAACGCGCCGGGACTTTCTCGCACAAACGGGCCGCGGGCTGGCATCGCTCGGGCTAGCGAACATGGTGGGCGGGCTTGACCGTCTCTGGCCCAACGCCCGGGCCGTGGCCGATGAGCAGGTGATCACGATCCTGCATACCAACGACGTCCATTCGCGCATCGAGCCCTTCCCGCGCGATGGCGGGCGCAACGCCGGCCTGGCCGGCGCCGCGCGGCGCGCGACCTTGATCCGGCGGATCCGAGCGGCTCAGCCACACACGCTGTTGCTCGATGCGGGCGATGTCTTTCAAGGCACACCCTACTTCAACCTCTACAAAGGGGTGCTCGATTTCCGCGTGATGAGCGCGCTCGGGTACGACGCGATGACGATCGGCAATCACGACTTCGACGCGGGCATCGACGGCTTGCTGGCGGCGCGCGAGCATGCGCGTTTCGACCTGATCAGCGCGAACTACGATGTTTCCGGCACGCCGCTCGCCGCACACGTGCAGCCCTACCGGATCTACACCGTCGGTCCGGCGCGAGTCGGCGTCTTCGGTCTGGGCGTCATGCTGGAAGGACTCGTGCCGAGCGAGCTCTTCGGCGGCGTGCGCTACGAGCCGCCGGTGGGCGTCGCCCGGCGGATGGCGCGCCGGCTGCGGCGCGAGGAACGCTGTGATCTGGTGATCTGCCTCTCTCACCTTGGCAACCACGGCTACAAGGGTGAGATCGGCGATCAGCTCCTGGCGACCGACGTCGAAGGGATCGATCTCGTCATCGGCGGTCACAGCCACACGTTCATGGAGGAGCCGACCCGCGTCGCGCACCGGGGGCGCGAGACGCTCGTCTTCCAGGTTGGCTGGGCGGGGATTTTCCTCGGGCGCGTCGACTTCCGCTTCCGTGGCGGGGTGTTGCAGGGCGCGCAGGCGGCGGCGCTGCCGGTCGACGCGCGACTGCCACAAGCGGCCGACGCCGCGGGCCTGGTCGCCCCCGCGGCCCTGACGCCGCGAGCCTAGGGGCTCGGCGGCGATGTGGTACGACGCGGACGACAACGAGCTCGACCAAGAGCCTCACGTCCGACACCTTCGGCTGCGCGAGATGCTGGCGCGGATCATGCCGCTCTTCCGCCCCCATCGCGCCAAGCTCGCGGCCGCCGCCCTGCTCCTGCTCGGTTCGGTGGCGGCCGAACTGGGCGGCCCGCTGATCGTACGCCGCCTGCTCGATGACGTCATTCCGGCGGGTGACGTAAACGGGATCCTCGTCCACGCCCTCGGCTACGCGCTGCTCTTCGCCGCCGGGATGGGGCTTGCCTACGTGCAAGTCGTCATGGTCTGGCGCATCGGGTTGAAGATCGTGACCGGCCTGCGCCAGGAGCTATTCGCTCACCTGCTGACACTTTCGCTCGCCTACTTCGACCGCAATCCTCCGGGACGGTTGATGGCGCGCGTCGAGAGCGACGTCGAGAAGCTGATGATGCTCTTCTCCGACGTCGCGCTGGCGATCTTCCGCAATTTCGTGCTCTTCGCCGGAACGTTCACGGTGATGCTGATTGCCAACGCCCGGGTCACGCTCGCGGTGCTCGCCCTCTTGGCGCCGCTGCTGGCGGCGACCTACTTCTTCCTGAAATACATCCGCCGCGTCTCGCGCACCGTACGGCGCCTCTATGCGCGCATCTCGGCGTTTCTTGTGGAGTATGTGCAGGGTATCCCGATCCTGCAGATCTTTGGCTACACGGAGCAGGCGCAGCTCGACTTGATGCGTCTCAATCAGGACAAGTACCGCCAAGAGCTGCGACTCTACTTGGTCGAGTATGGCTTCTGGGCGCTCTTCGCCTCGGTCGAGATCGCCGCCGTGATGATCATCATCTTTGTCGGCGCGCGCCAGATCTTCGATGCGGCGATGTCGGTCGGTACGCTGGTGCTCTTCATCGAATACACGCGTCGCGTCTTCTGGCCGCTGATCATGTTCTCCGAGCAACTCGACTTCATCCAGCGCGCCTTCGCCTCTGCCGACCGAGTCTTCGAGGTGCTCGATACGCCTTCGCGTACACCCGACCGGCCCGACGCGCGCGAAGAGGTGCCTGACGACTGGCGCGAGATCGCCTTCGAGCGCGTCAGCTTCCAGTACGAGGGTGGTGTGCGCGCCCTGGAAGAGATCGACTTGCGCATCCAGCGTGGCGAAAAGATCGCGGTGGTCGGGTTGTCGGGCGGCGGCAAGACGACCCTGACCAACATCCTCTTGCGCTTCTACGAACCGAGCGCCGGGCGGGTGAGCATCGACGGCGTCGACATCCGTGAGTACCGGCAGCAGGCGTGGCGCGCCAAGATCGGGCTCGTGCTGCAGGACATTCATCTCTTCCCGGGCACGCTGGGCGAGAACCTGAAGGTGATGCGCGCCCGAATTCCGGATGAGGACCTCGAGCGGGCACTGCGCGTCGTGCAAGCGCAGGAGCTTGTTGCGCGCCTGCCGGGCGGGCTTGAGGCGGAGCTGGCCGAGGGCGGGAGCAATCTCTCGATGGGCGAGCGCCAGCTCGTCTGCTTCGCGCGCGCGGTGGTCGAGGATCCCGATCTGCTCGTGCTCGATGAGGCGACCTCCTCCGTCGACCCGGTGACGGAGAGCCGCTTGCAGCGGGCGCTGGATGCCCTGCTCGCGGGGCGCACGTCACTGATCGTGGCGCATCGTTTGGCGACGGTCGTCAGCGCCGACCGGATCCTCGTCATGCACCAGGGTCGCCTGGTCGAGGAAGGCACACATGCCGAGCTCTATCGGCACGGCGGAATCTACCGCGACCTCTTTGACTTGCAGTTCGCGGCGCAGGCGACGAACTGAGGGGCGAGATGCATCGATCGCAACCGCAGTCGCGAGACGAGCGGAGGGAGAAGGAACCGGAGTGGCGCACGAGGTGACACCAGAGACGGTTGCACAACCGGCGGAAAGCACCGCGGCCGGCGGCGGGGTGCGCCAGCGGGCGGCCTGGCTGTGGCGCTACTGGCGGCGCCATCGCTCGAACCTGATCTTCCTCGCGCTCTTCACGCTCGTCTCGACCGCGGCCGCGGTCGCCTATCCCCTCGCCTTTCGCTGGGTGATCGACCGCCTGAACGAGGTCCTGGGAACCGGGGAGAGCGGAGCGGGGGAAGAAGCGATCCGTCAGGTGCTACTCGTGCTCAGCGCGATTCTCGTGGCACGCTTCGTGGCCGGCTTCTACCCGGCCGCGCGCGCGCGGATGAACCTCAAGCTCGAAGTCGGGATCCGCGAAGACGTCTTCGGCAAGCTGATGGAGAAGGACTTCCGCTTCGGCACCCGCTTCCGCACCGGCGACGTTGTCACGCGCCTGACCGACGACATCGCCGAATTCCCGAAGGTCTCCTGGTTCGGCTGTTCGGGCGTCTTCCGCGCGGTCGAGTCCTCTTCGAAGATGATCTTCTGCCTGGCGGTGATGGCGATGCTCAATTGGAAGCTGGCGCTCGTCTCGATCCTGCCGCTGCCCTTCATGATGTGGTTCTTCTACAGCTTGCGTCACCGGATGCGTTTCTTCATGCGCGCAACGCAACGCATCATCTCGCGCACCAACGACATGCTCGAAGCGGCCTTCTCCGGCATTCGCATCGTCAAGGCGTTTCGGGCCGAGGCGGGCCAGCGCCGCCGGCTGGCCGAGCTGATGGAGGAGCGCGTCGGGTTGTTCGTCAACTTGATCAAGCTGCAGACGCTCGTGCACTCGCTCGATACGGTCGCCAGCCGCGTGGGACAAATGATCGTACTTGCTGTCGGCGGCTATCTCGTCGTGCGCGGCGAGACGACGATCGGAACCCTCTACGCGTTCTATGTCTATCTCGACATGCTGACACAGCCGATGATGGATATCCCGTTCCTCTTCATGACCGGGCAACAGGCCTTTGTTTCGATCGACCGCGTGGAGGAAGTGCGCGCCTTTCCGGTCGCGGAACGGCTAGTTGGCGGTCGCGATCCGGGCCCGCTCGGGGAGCTGGCGTTCGAGCACGTCTCCTTTGCCTACGATGGGCAGCGCAACGTGATCGACGATCTCACGTTCACGATTCCACACGGCACGCGAGTCGCCGTGGTGGGGCCGGTGGCGAGCGGAAAGTCGACCTTGCTCAAGCTCGTCGCCGGGATCCTGCGCCCAACGCAGGGGCGCGTCCTCGTCAATGGCATTTCGCTGCGCGAGACCGACTGGGATGCCTATCGCCGGCAGATTGGCTATGTGCCGCAGGAAAGCGGGCTCTTCTCGCACAGCCTCGCCGAGAACGTCATTTTCGGCCGTCCGCTGCCCGACGGCTGGGCCGACCGGGAGGCGTGGGCGCGCCAGTGCCTTTCGGTGGCACAGATGGACCGTGACCTGGAGCAGCTCCCGGCGGGGCTCGAGACGATGGCGGGGCAGAAGGGCGGGCTCGTCTCCGGCGGCCAGAAGCAGCGGGTCGCGATCGCGCGCGCGCTGGCCGGGCGTCCCGCGGTGCTGCTCCTCGATGACTGCACCGCCGCGCTCGACGCACGCAACGAGGATCGCTTCTGGGCGCAGCTCGCCGAGGAGCGCACGGGCGGCACGACGTTCTTCGTCTCACACCGGCTGGCGACGATCCGACGGGCCGACCGCATCCTCGTGCTCGACGGCGGGCGGCTCATCGATCAGGGCACGCACGCCGAGCTGGCGCAACGCTGCCAGACCTATCGCGAATTCCTGCAGATCGAACAGACGAAGGCGCACCTCGATGCGCAGGGGGCGCAGAGCTAGGGCGCGGCCACCGTCGTGATGGTGAGCACGATCGGCCGCGGGCGCCGCGTTGGGGGCGGCGACGCGACCTAGCGCATGAAGACCAAGCGCGCGCGGTGCGCCTCGGCGCCGCGACCGATCGTGCAGTAGTAGATCCCGGGGGCAAGCGCACGGCCCCCGCGGTCGGACCCATCCCACGTATAGAGGCCGTCGGCGCCGCAGGCCACCTGGCTGCAGAGGCGACCGGCCGCGTCGTAGATCGCGATCTCAGGCGCCGGCGCGGAGAGGGCCGCCAGCGGAGCAGCCAGCCTCAGGAAGGCGCGGCCGCGGGCCGGGTTGGGCCAGACCGCCAACCGCACGACGTCCGGTGCTGCGGCGGCCAGGGCGGCGGCGTGGCTGAGCGAATAGCTGAAAGCGACCTCCCCGTTCGGGCCATCGCCCTCGAGATAGGCGCGCACGTATTCGATGACGACATCCTCGGGCGTGACCTGCAAGCGCACATGGCCCGTATTCGGATAGAAGCCGCCGATTGCGTATTCGCCGACATCCTGGCAACCGAAATCGTAGAAGCGGTCGCACGGTTGCGGGCAGAGCAGGTAGGTGATGTCATCCAGTTCCTGCACCGCGCAGAAGTGATCGTGGCCGTGAACGACGAGATCGACCTCGGCGCTCAGGAGCAGCTCGTGCAGCGGGCCGTACTGCCAGCCGGGGCGCTGCTGGGCGAAGATCTGGATGCCATTGTCATCCTCTCCACCCCACTCGAACGTCGGCCTCTGATCCACCGCGTGTTTCGCGACTTCGATCCCGCCTCGGCCGTAGCAGTCGGCATAGTGCTCGACACCGCCGACGAGATGGTGCGTGATCACGATCTTCCACGGGCAGTCGGAATCGGCGAGGGTTTGATAGAGCCAGTCGTACTGCTCCTTGCCCAACGTCCAGGCCCAGCCCCCGCCCTTCAGCGCGAAAGCGTCGCGGTAGGGGCGGGAAGTCGTATACCAGAAGGGGTCGAGCACGACGAAGAGCGCATCACCCCATTCCCATGCGTAGTAGCTCTGGCGATAGCCCGGGCGGCTGAGCGCCGAGTCGGGACAACCGCTGTAGAAGCTGTTCGGTTCGGGATTCGGGAAGAGCTCGAGGCGTGCGCGCTCGGCCCAGAAGGCGGCGCTGTCGCCCGCCGTGCGGAACCAGCCCAGTTCGCCCTCGTGGTTGCCGAGCACCAAGTAGAAGGGCACGGAGTGGAGCAGGGGATCGAGGCAGGAACGTTGGGCCAGGTAGCGCTCGCGCGCGTCGGCCAGCGAGCGCGAGTACTCGGTCATGCTGAAGTCGCCAAGCGCCAGGTGGAAGTCGGGCACATCCGCGGCGACATTCTCGAGCGTGCGCCGGTAGAGCGCGACCGCGGCGCCGAGCGTGACGGGCCGCTGCCAGAAGTCCCACAGGTGGGAATCGGCCTGGATCGTTACGGTGTAGCTCGCGCCCGGCCGGCGTCGCGTGCGCGCTTGATGGACTTCGCCGCTCGCGAACGGTTCCGCCGATCCGGCGCGCCGATAGCGCAGCCGGTACTGAAAGGGTAGATCGGGCGTGAGATCATCGAGGACGATCTCGCACGGCGCATGCGCCGCGGCGAGCCGTACGGCTGTTTCCTGCCGGCTCTGTCCGCGCAGTCCGTACTCGACGTAGGCCTCCATGTCGATCAAGGGCATGAAACTGATCGTCACTTCACGGTCGGTCGGGCGCAGCAGGATTTCGTGGCAGCGAAACGCCTCGTCGAGCGTGCGGCAGACCTCGAGCGTCACCGGCCACTCGGAGGTCTCGTAGTCGGCGCAGACCACGTATCCGGGTTCCGCTGTCGTTGAGCTTTCGTCGAGACAGATGACGAAGGCGGCGGAATCGGCGCCCCAGCCGGGGAGCGCCATGATCTCGTTGAGCACGGGACTGATGTCGCCGGTATAGAAGAAGAGCGGATTGTTGTAGCCGTTTCGCCAGGGTTCCGTAACCGTGACCACTGCGCGGCGCGTCGTGCGCGGCAATTGCGAGGGCCGGCGCGTCGGCCCGAGCGGCGGAGAAAGCGCCTCTCGTGCGGCGGTGATCACGAAGGTCAAGGGGGCCGGCAGCTCGCTGCCGCGCGAGCTGAAGCGCAGGCGGGCAAAGACCACGCTGTCGCCCGCCGCCAGCTCTCCGGCCAGAATGCGAAATCCCAAATCGAGGCGGTTGCCGGCGGCATCGCGCCCCAGGGTGAGCGGGGTGGACTCCGCAAGCCAGGTCGAGTCGCCGATCTCGATGCCATCGTCCAAGCCGTCGACGACCGACAACTCGAGCGGAACGCCCGTCACCGGCCCGGTGAGCAGGGCCGCGCAGAGCGCCAGCGCGCCGATGCGCGCGATCCTTGGGAGCACAGCGCGAAGAGCGCGGCGCGGTACCGGCGGTCGGCCACGGCCCACGACACGACGCGCTTCGGGTGAACGACAGAGATCGAAAGGATGGCGGTGATCGGTCGAGGGCAGACCCTGCCAAGACCTCCACGCGCGCAGCAGACGCGGCATCTTCGGCCCCTCCTCGCTCGGGGCCGGCCACAACGGACTCCTTCTCAAGCGAACCTGGGAACAGTGATTCGCCGACCCCGGAAAAATGATACGCCAGAGCCCGCCGGCGTCGCAAGCACCGCCGCTGCATCGGCAGCGCGAGCGCGGTCGCCTTATCGCCCGCGCCGGCGCAGCGATTCCGGGATGTGCAAGGTTAGGAATCTGTTGGGGGCGCCCGGCCCCCGCGGCTAGATTCGTCAGCCCCCGGCGCCGCAGGAGGGTGGGGCTGGGGAGGGGTTTGCCGTCGCGAAGCTCGAGAGCAGGCGCCGCGGGCGCTCTGCGCCGCAGGTCGGGCAGCGCAGGCGGGCTTCGGCCTCGTCGCGTTCGGAGAGCGCGATCAGCTCTTCGAAGCGGAAACCGCACTTGCGACACTCGTACTCATAGAACGGCATGAGATCCCCCCCCACGATGATCTGAGCCCGGAAACCAAGAAGGATCTTACCGGAGAAGCGGGGGACGGTTCCAGAGCCAGGGGCCGCGCCGAGTCCTCTCTTCACGCGCCGCGCTTGCCGGCGCACTGGACGGCGCCTGCCGGGCAGGGGAGGCGGCCGGGGCGGTCGGCCGAGTCACGCGGGTAGCGGCTGCCCCCACCCTGTGGTATGCTGATCGCCTTGTGCTGGGCAACGGGGGAACTGTCTGTAGGATGGGAGGATAGACCGAATGGAGCTTGCCGAACGCTATCAGCATGCGGGGGTACTGGGCGCAGCCGG